>ERZ808051.580-NODE-580-length-36862-cov-7.702324_pt1 | contig 36862 bp, 32 predicted proteins | sample MGYA00380199_ERZ808051 | MGnify/ENA primary metagenome ERZ808051 (study PRJEB31490, sample SAMN06133391) | mouse gut metagenome | isolation source: J11 | host: mice | place: China: Chengdu | collected 2015-05 ...
CCCGTCCGGCAGTCAGCCGGACAGGGAACGGCAAAATTTTTTACACTTCTTTTACTTCTTTATCTCACATGAGCAAAGGCACCAGATATCAAGCAGGATACTGCCGCCTATCCATGGAAAAAAAGATTCCCGTGCCGCTGTCCCGGCGGACTGTATCTCCTGCACACCGTATCCGCCCTTTGTCAACAGCCGGTCCAGCCGCGCCCTTGTTGTCATATCTTCCACACACCGTTCTTTTCTAATCGATTCCACGCATTTGTTCAATTCACGCAGCAGTATTTCACTGTCAATCTCATATTTCAGGAGAAACGCCTGTGTTCCCATCTCCAGCGCTCTCTTGGCATACTCAAATTCCTCATATGCGGTAAGCAGGATAAATTTGGTCCCGGGAATTTTTTCACGGATCTCCTTCATCATATCCAAACCTGTCATAACAGGCATCTTGATATCTGTCAGCACGATATCCGGTCGATAACGCAGTGCATGTTCCAGACCGATCCTGCCGTTTCTGGCAGAAGGCAGCAGCTCAAAACCATGCTGTTCCCAGTCGATCAGTCCCAGAATATCCTCCCTGGTAATATCCATATCTTCCACTACCAAAACTTTGATCATGTTACCCTCCCCTCCCTTTCTCATTATGGTCAGGTGTCCCCCAGTGTATTCTTTCATTATACTGGAGTCGGTTCTGCAAAAATTTATCCCTATTTTATATTTTTTATACTTTTTTGTCTGCACTCCACAGAACAATTAACAAAGTTTTCAGATAACTGCAAACAGACACAGAGAACCGGAATAAACGCTCCACGCAGGTTCGTTTATTCCGGTTCTCTGTGTCAATCCACTCCGCCCTGTTTTATTCCATATGTTATGCTTTCCTCCCGCTTTGCCGCTCTCTGCTCTATTCCAAAAATCCTAACAGCCTCTTATGCTCAAGATACCCCTTCCTGTTACCAGCCATATACTGCATCTGCATATATTCCCTGAACAGCTCCACCCAGTCACGCTTCTCAAATGCACTGTCGTTCGAATACCCCGGCCGGCTCGTCCGGCGGTGTTCTCTCGCCCCGGCAAAGAGCAGGAATGCAGCGGGGCACTTGCCGCTGTTGCTCAGATACCATGTATAAGCCGCCATCTCCACTTCATCACAGTCCGCAGGATCAACTTCCGAAATATTGACCATCCGCTCCGTCATGTTGTCATCCGCATCCCATGTCTCAACCTCATATACCGGATTCGATGCATCATACTCCCGCGGCTTATAGACCGCTATACTCACCCCCGTCCGGGCGTTGACAGAAGATCCCACGACCGTTTCCTCCTAATCTGCGTTATTCTGATCGAGCAGTACAAGTATAGACTGCGCCTTTACAGTAATACGAAGGAAGCGGTTTAAAAGTTTCAAAAAAGCGGACTTTATTTTAGGATCCCACCCAGTGCCAGATTACGCAGCTTTTCTTCCGGAAAATTTGCTTCCGTCCAATATACCACTCTGCCTGAGCATCCTTTCTTAAGTCTTTTTCAGAAGACTCTCTTATCTCGATTACATTCTCTGATCACCTCAATCTCTTCTTCATCATAAGGCGTAAAATCAGAATGAAAGATATCATGCATCCAAAGACTGGTATCAATATCCGGCAGCTTTTTGATAAATTCCCATACATAATTGAACTGTGCCTTGCCATTTACAAAACCGAAGAAATAGCTGCCAATCTTCTCTTTCTTCCAAAGGGGCAGATGGGTCTGGATTAAGCTGCGGTAAGGGCGGTGCAGCCACTCCGTATTGATCAGCGGACGTCCGAATTCCTTCAACTGCGCGATATATATTCTGGCATGTGAATAGTCCCCGTAGAAATGAAAGGAGATAATATCCGAAAGTTCAATGGCCGTACGTTCCACCTCTGCATAGATCCCGGGATTTTTCAGCCAGCCATAGGGATGATCAGCTCCTGCACCCCATACATCAGCGGTCAAGGGCTGCAGCACATCTTCCTCCCGCATCCAGCCAAATACCTTTGTCATCAACGGCACTGACTTTTCCATACGCTGGGAATTACCGGCCTCATTCCAAATATTCCAGATCAGAATACGGTCATCCCGGCCAAAAGTGCGTGCCATCTCCCGCACATAAGCCTCCACAACCGGCTCCATTTCCGGTTCGTCAGTTATATCATACCCAACAATATCCCCATTCTGGGTATCCTCATCAAAAGGAGTTGCGGCTGTCCCGCCAAAATACCCGGGCACAGGTTCCGGCTGCGGCCCCAGGACTGGTTCCTGGTACTTTGCCTTAGCCACGCAGCAGTCGTTAAAAAGTATCGGCATCATAGTCATATGATATTTATCCAGCAGCGTCAGAAATTCTCCGAAGTTCTTCATAAAGCTGTCATGCTGTACCCGCCATAAATAAAATGGAACAAAAAAGCGGATACTGTTAAATCCCAGGCCAGCTGCCAATGCAATTTCTTTCGCAGCGTCACGAAAAGCATTTTCGTGGTCGTATTCCTGCAGCATCCAAACTGCGCCATCCATAGCACCGCTGGGAATAAAATTAAATCCGGTGATCCAGGGGCGAGCTTTATACCAATCCCATATTTCTTCCTGTGTCCATTTTCTATTCATCTTTTCCTCCATTCCGAAGCGTTTTGCGCTGAGGGCATAAGCAGATTTTCATATTCTGCTCTGCGATCAATAGAATTTGTGACGCTTCGACACAAATCCCACAGCTGAATTTTTGGATTTTGAAAACATGCACCGACAGCATACATCTCCTACGACTTCACTGCACCGGCCGTCATACCGGCCACAATATACTTCTGTGCACAGAAATAAATGATCACTGCCGGAGCCATCGCCAACAGCGAAGCCGCGAAAGCTACACTGACATTGGCGGAATATTCGCCGAAGAAATAGAACTGCATCAGGGGCAGCGTTCTTTTCTCCAGCTTCTGGCAGATGATCATGGAGATGATAAAATCATTCCAGGAGCCGAGGAAAGAGAGTACGATCACGGTCATGGTAATCGGTTTCAACAGCGGAAATACAATGTGCAGAAAGGTCTGATAGCGATTGCACCCGTCTATTCTGGCGGCTTCTTCCAGGGAGATCGGAACCCCTTTGATAAAACCGGTATAGAGAAACACATAATAGCCCACATTCACGCCGGCCTGCGCCAGACACAGGCCCCATAAAGTATTCAGTGCTCCTATATTACTCAGTTCCTTGTACAGCGGAAACATAACCGTCTGAAAAGGAATCAGAATGACAAGCTGGAAAATGTAAAATATGGCGTTGTAGGGCTTATTATTTTTCCTGGCTATAATGTAGGCGCCTGCCGAGCAGAAAAACACAATGACGACCACCATGCATATGGCCACCACGGCGCTGTTTCGCACCGAGTCAAAAAAGTTCCTCACATGCAGCGCATCCACAAAATTACCAAGAAAAAGCGTAGTGGGAGGCGCAAGTTTCGTCCTGGCAAAATCAGTCTTTGACTTAAACGCATAGCAGACCGCCACATAGAAAGGCGCCAGACAGATCACGGCAAACAGACACAACATTATGATCCGTATCATAGTTAAGATCCTGTTTTTTGGTGTTTTTATCATTGTTCAATCTCCCTCTTACGCAGTTGCCGGGTTACCATATTGGAAAGTACAATACATACTACAAGATAAATGATCGCAACAGTCTGTCCATAGCCCACTTTATTGTAAGGGAACAGATAGCTGTAGATATAGTAGGCCATGGTTTCCGTAGAATGCTGCGGTCCTCCGGAAGTCGCCACAAAGGAATAATCATACATGCGCAGGCCGGCCGCCAGCCACAGCGGAATACAGTAGGTAAAAGCCGGGGCCAGGAAGGGCACGGTGACATTCCTGAACCGCTGCCAGAAATTAGCACCGTCTATGATCGCAGCTTCGTTGATGTCGGAGGGAATACTCTTTAATCCGGCAAGATAGATCATCATGGCCAGACCGATTTCGCGCCAGATGCTCATCATGCACAGGCCCAGCATGGAGGTTTTCTTATCGATCAGCGGACTTTTCAGTCCGATCATCGAAAAGAAATCGCTGTAAACATACATCCACATCTGAGAGACCAGCACCAGACTGACCACCAGAGGAATGAAAATGATGCTCTTGACGATATTGACACCCTTAAACTCTCTGTTGACAGCCATGGCCACTGTCAGGCCAAGCGCATTGATAACAACAACGGTCACTGCCGTGAAAAGTATCGTATTACCGATAGGCTGCAGCAGATCGGCATCGTGGAAAACTGTAATATAATTTTTAAAGCCTACATAGTTTAAGTTTGGCATCAGGCCGTCCCAGTCCGTAAAGGTATATTTAATCCCCTGAACCAGCGGAATGATAATGATAAACAGAAACAAAACCAGTGCAGGCGCCAGAAAGCTGAAATCAATCAACTCTTTTTTCCAATTCATTTTTTTCTTCATGAGATATCCTTTCCTGCTCAATACCCGTGTCCTGCTTCCTGCGAGATCCTGACACTGTCACAGAGCACAAGTGCTGAAAACATGAAGGGGAACGCCGCATCAGACGCTCCCCTGCCATATCTGTTATCGTTTATTTGCCTGCAGCTGCATATTCATTGTCCATATTGTCACACCACTCTTCCGGTGTCATTGTTTCGGATAATGCAAAATCCTGCAATCCATTGTAGTAAGCCGTCTGATACTGCCCGCTGGGAGCGCCGTACTGTGTCCACATGGATACCTTGCAGCCATTGTTGATCAGGTCGGCGATATCCGCCGCCCCCTGCGGAAGCTTGTCTGCCTGTACACCGTCCAGCGCACTCAGCTGCCCTACGGTTCCGATCCACTCGGCATTGACTTCAGGGCGCGTCATATACTCAAAGAACGCCTTGGCAATCTCTACATTGGGAGAATCCTTTAAGATCATCCAGGTGTCATCCGTGTTCAGCGGCAGTGCATTGTCCGCTGCATTTTCCTCGGAAGGATACATGAATCCGCCGCAGTTCAGATCCGGATTATAATTCATGATAGCGCCCAGCCCCCAGGTACCGATAATGATCATGCCGGACTCACCATTGGCAAAAATCTGTTCCGCCCGGTCTGTCGTGATGGTCCTGCAGTCTTCGTTCTGGTAACCGATGATCTCTCTGAATTGTGTGAGCGCCTGCGTTACCGTAGGATAATCATGCCAGCTTTTGCCCTGATTCTGTGTCTCATCCGTATACTGTTCACAGGCAAGATACGGCGCACCGTAGAAAATAGTGAAATAATTGGCTCCCAGCGAAATCTGATCCTGATAGCCGGCCGCACAGGCTGCATAACCGGCTTCCTGTAATGCTTTGCAGACTTCTATAAACTCCGTATAAGTACCAGGAACGCTTAAGCTCAATTCCTCGAATATATCTTTATTATAGAAAACCACATTAGCCATCTGATCCAGCGGAATGCCATATACTACATCGTCGATCTTCATCAGCGACAACGAACCTTCCGCCACCCGGCCCGTAAATTCTTCATTGGTCAAGTCCATGATATAGCCTGCATCGATCAGTTCCGGATACGTAGTCGGTCCGCCAAACATGATATCAGGTGCGTCGCCCGAAGACAGTCTCAGTTTCACAACATCCAGATAGTTGTCCATGCTCACCGCCTCGGTATTGACCGTAACATCCGGGTTTTCCGCCGTAAAACCTGCAATCAGATCATCCAATGCCTGCAGCTTGGCATCCTCTGTCAGATAATGCAAGAGAGTCAGTTCTCCGGATAGTCCGCCGTCTGCCGCCGCATCCGCGGTTCCTTCACCTTCTGCCGCCGTATCCTGTACAGGTTCTGTCTCCTCCGGCGCAGCTTCATCCCCGGCTGCAATTTCCTCCGGTGCATCTTCCGGCGCCGGCTCATTGCCGGAACCGCCGCAGCCCGCCAACGAGCCGATCACGATTGCACTGCCAAGAAGAATACTCATCAGTCTCTTTTTCATAATAAAAGTCCCTCCTTTTTGATTGATACATTTATTTTATATCCACATCAGATGGGTATAAATCCAGTTTTCAATCATTTTCAAAGGAGGAACCATATAAAATTTTGACAAATTATGTGGAAATCATGCCATAGGATACACTCTCCGCATGATACAACAGACAATATCACAGATATTCGGTGGGAGCACGTCCGGTAATCTTCTTGAAAATCTGATAGAAATAGGCATAATTACTGAATCCCACCGTTTCAGCCACCTCGTACACCTTATAGCCGCCGCTCTGGATCAATTCAAGGGCCTTCTGGATACGTATTTTATTCAATATATTGACAAAAGTCTCCCCTGTTTCACTTCTCAGCAGCCTGCACAGATGACTCTCCGAGATACCGGCATCCGCCGCCGCTTCGCTCAGACCGATATGCTCCATATAATGGGTATTGATATAATCGAGGATGCGTCTCGTCTGTATGGATACCGAAAGTCTGTCCTGCTCCAGTATCTGTACACTCTCCTGTATATACCGCTTAAGCCAGTCTATGATACTCTGCATGCTGTGTATCTCACCCACCTCTTCCAGTATCATATCCATCGTCTTGATTCGTATAGCCCCGGTGTTGTGTTCGTACAATGCCTGAGAGACAGAAAAAGCGATCTGAACGAAAATATTCTTCACATACTCTACGTCATATCTGTTGTTTTCTTCAATCAATGTGAGAAAAGCATCCAACTTTTCTGTAGACTCGGCCGGATTGCGCCGCAGCGATCCACACAGTTCCTGCATGATCCGGCTGAGTACATATTCATTGTGCACGCTTTTGCTCATTACGCTGCAATAATGGATTACAGTCTTATTTTCCAGAAAGAAACGGCTGTCTATGGCGAAAACCGCTTCCTCATACTGTCTTTGTAAAGATTCCAGATTTTCTGCGTAACTGCTTACGCCAATACAGACAGTAACCCGTTGTTTACAACACCGCTCTACGATAACGTGAGCGACCTGCAATGCCGTCAGGTCATAGTCCCGGGCAAACCGCAGTGTCTGACAGGCAAGCAGCGTCAAAATACCGGCACCGGTCTGTACCGACAAAGATTTGATCTTGTTGGAATTCTCGCAATCCGCCAACGCTGCTTCCACTTGTTTCTTCACATCTTCTATCTGCCACCGCTCTTCCGTCATATTAACCAACAGAAGGGAATATGCGTAAGAATGCCATTTTTCATGCAGCTGACTATCCAGCTCTGCCGAAGCCTCAGCCACACGATTTACGCTGTCCAGCAGCAGTTTACCATACAACTCTTTTTCAAACTGCATTGATCCGGCACAAGACTTCTGCTGTCTGCGCTCCTGTTGAATCCTGTCGGCCGCTTTATCCAGAATCTGCTTCAATTCTCCATTGTCCAACGGCTTTAAAAGATAATCGAAGACGCCCAGCCGGAATCCCGATTGGGCATAAGAAAACTTATCATAGGCCGACAACAGAATGAGCAATGGCTTCTCAGGCTCCAGATTGATCTCCCTGGCAGCCTCCAGGCCGCTCATACCCGGCATGTTGATATCCAGGATTACGATGTCCGGCTTATATTTTCTTACCTTCTCCACTGCCTCCGAACCACTCTCGGCCATTGCGACCAGTTCATATCCCCACTCCAGCCAGGGGATCGTTCTTTCCATCGACTGCAGTGTCAGGTGGTTATCGTCTGCGATCAATATTTTTAACATGAATCCCGCCCCTTTCCATATGGGAGATTGAGTCTTACGATCATACCGTTACCGGGTTCGCTGTACATCTCCAGACCGTATGTGCTGCCGTAGAGAATATGCAGCCGCTTCTGAATGCTGCGAATCCCGATATGCGCACGATCTTCATCTTCCGGTGGCTCTTCCTGCAGCAGCAGACTGTCCAGAACCTCCTGGCTGGTCCCTTTCCCGTTATCACACACTTCCAGCACAAGCCGTTCCTCTCTTACATTCGCCGTAATAATGATAATAGCGTCATCCAGCAGATCTTTCAAACCATGTATAATAGAGTTCTCAACAATAGGCTGCAGGATCAGTTTCGGCACCGGACATTCCTCAAGCTCTTCTTCCACGGCAATATCCCATGTGATCCGTCCCCCGGCAACAATCTTCTGCAGTTCCAGATAGCAGCGAATATAGATCAGCTCCTGCCTAAGCGGAATTTCCTGCTTTCCGCCGCTTAAAGAGGCGCGCAGCAGATGGCTCAGCATCCGTATGACTCTGACGATATCCTGCTGCCCGGAAAGCTTAGCCATGGCGCTGACAGATTCCAGTGTATTATAAAGAAAGTGCGGGTTCATCTGTGCCAGCAGAGAATTATACTCCGCTTTCTCCAGCAACATTCCACTCAAAACCATCTGTCTTGTATTTTCTTTCAGCTGTTCGTACATGTCATCAAACTGTTCACACAGATAGGCAGTCTCATCGTGAGAATGCGGTACAATCTTGAAAGGCTGCCGTCCCGTATTGATCTGTTTGAAATTATTTGTAAGTGTAGTAATATTCCACAAGAACCCCGCCGAAACCTTGTATACGATGTAGACCATAACAATAAAGACGCCTGCTTCTGCGGCTGCCAACATCTTAAACAAAGCTGCGATCTCCCCGAAAGCTTCCTGCTTGGCGATCAATGCTGTCAGACGCCATTCCCCTTTCCTGCGGCGGATTGGATTTTCTACCCTGAGGTATTCCTCCCAGTTCTCCTCCCCGGCAGAAAACGCAGTTCCTTCCCGTTCCCGGCTGTCATAGAGCAGCCCGCCCTTTTCGTCATAAATGATACTGTCAAATTTATGCTCACCGATCAGCGTCCGGAACAGCTCCCGCTCTATTGTCAGACAGAGAATTCCCTTGTAATCCATATCCGCCGGGTCTATATAGGATTTGATGATATAGATCTCCTCCGGCTGATCAGGAAAGCTTCGCCAGGTGGTACTTCCGCGGCTCTGGAAAAGCGTCTCCCCGCCGGCGGTGATTTCCTGATATACCTGCCGCCTTCTGAAATCATCGATGGTCATTTCCTCATTCGGTTGACAGTTATAGAAAAAGCGACAGGTATACTTGTCAAGAATAAAAACATTTTTACAATCTACGCCCCGGAAACGCATCAGTGTGGCCAGACCCTTCATCTTCCTCACAACACTGGAGGAAGCGGTTTCCGACAGTGCCGACTGATAATCGAACACATCACACCGTCCAATCTCATTCATCAGGTTTTCTTCAATGCTCACGATCAGATTCCGGATATTATCAGAAAGAATCTCATTGGCATCCTGCATGGAGGTAAGTTCCGTATTCTCAATATCCTGCTTGTAAATCTGATAGACTGCCAGATCAATAAATGCCGTCATCACAAACAGCATCAGCATAATGCTGATGCTTAATTTTGCACGGATTCCCATAAGGGTAAATCTTCTCCTCCACATTTGAGCCTTCCGATTATACCGCAATGCGGCGCAATCATTCCCTTCCACGTTTACCTGGCAGCCGGCGGTACTGTCCTGTCATGGATTGGCTGTAATTCAGGCGTCAGTACCGTAACCCTGTTCTTGATATAATAATCCAGGAATTCCTGAACCACACAGTCCACCAGCTCTCCGCCCAGACCGTGTACGCCGCCCGGGATCAGATACATATGCACAGGGATATCGGCTGACTCCAACGCATTGCGCAGAATCCTGGATTGATCCGGAGAAACAGCAGGATCCGCCGAACCATGCAGGATCAGGAACGGCGGTTCTGTCCCGTCAACATAAGTATCCGGTGAAGCCGCTGCTCCCCTGCCGGCAAGCGCCTTGCCGCAATCAGACACACCCAAAAGCTGCCTCACAATGTCATGATCTGCCGTATCCTGGTGGCCAGGGTCGCCCAACCGGCAGGGTCCACAGAACTCCACCACAGCCTGTACTCTGTAATCCTCTCCCGCCTTTTCCCAATCACTGTTTCCGGCCGATACGCCCAGAAGGCTGCACAGATGTCCTCCTGCAGAATCACCGGACACCACTACCTTTGAGCCGTCATAGCCATACGTATCGCCATTGGCCTTCACAAAAAGCAATGCATCCTTGAGATCCAGCATCTGTGCCGGAAAAGGAGCCTCGTCCGAATAACGATAATCAACGCTGCATACTGCATAGCCTCTTTCCAGCTGCGGATATACAAGACACCATTTCCTATTCAGGTCTTTCCATCCGCCTCCATGGATCCAGAGTATGACCGGTGGTCTGTCTATATCGTCCGGAATATAGAAATCGGCATATAATGCATGTCCAGCAGCCTCTTTAAACGGTATCTCCAAATAAGTCTTCAAATGCTAACCCTCCCGGCCAAAATGTATTCTGTTGGCTGCCGCCAAAATCTTTTTGACCAATATAGCATATTTTATACCCACAGCAGACAGATGGAAATTCAGTTTCTAATCATTTTATTTTAAAGATCCATATAATATTTTGATAAATTATAGGAATATTTTATCATCATCCATAAACAGCAAAAAACACTCGTAATGATGAATATTACAGCTGCACGGCATATAAATTTTTACAAATAATTCCCCAGTACCAGATTACGCAGCTTTCTCGTCAGCGCAAACGTCCCGCCGTCCTTCTTCTGCGTTCCCATCAGGATTGTCAGCTTTTCTTCCGGGAAATTTGCGAAATAAGCGCCCAGCCAGCCGTCCCAGCCGTACTCTCCTTTTCCTGCCAGAAAAACTGTCTGTCCCGGATTCTTACAGATCCGCATCAAATTACCATAGCTGAATCCGTCCAGTCCGATCCACTTCTCGAACGCCTTCTGCTGGTGTTCCATAAGCTCTGCGCCCATCATGTAACACACTGTGGCCGGCTGCATGACCCGCGTTCCATCCAGTATACCGCCCTGTCTGAGCATTCTCGCAAAGCGCATATAGTCATCCAGCGTGGAGGCCAGCCCCGCACCGCCGGATTCAAACGCAGGCGGCTTATCCATCCGGTTGCAGATCGCCAGATGGTTGCTCTCATAGCGGACCAGGGAAGTCCCTTCCGGCCCTTTGACCGTCTCATAAGTCACTGCCAGACGCTCCTGTTTCTCCTTTGGCACCCAGAAAGCCGTGTCCTTCATGCCAAGCGGCCCGAAAAGCTCTTTCTCCAGAAACTCGCCAAAGCGCATCCCGGAAACCACTTCCACCACCGCGCCCAGCACATCCGCTGAAGTACCGTACCGCCAGGAACTGCCCGGCTCGAAAGCCAGCGTACAACCGGCCAATGCATCGGCCACCTCTCTTGTCGTCATCGCATCCTTCGTGAAAAGCCGTCTGTCCATCTCCTCGAACACTGCCGCCGTCTGTCGTCCGGCCAACGTCATTTCATCCGGATAAGCAAGCCCGGAAGTCATACGCAGAAGGTCGAATACCCGCATGGGCTGCAGGACAGGCTTCCTTTGTTCTGCCGCCGTGCCGGCTGTTCCATGCCCGCCGTTCATCGCTCCCTGCTCTTCTGCCGGTGCCTCTTTTCCCGCTTTCCCGCCCGCTGCCGCGTCCCCTATACTGTTCTCGTTTGCCACATAGAACTGCTCCGCAAAAGCCGGCAGGAAATCCGACACCGGCTGACACAGATCCAGCTCTCCCCGCTCCATCAGGATCATCGCCGCCGCGGCCGTGATGGGCTTACTCTGGGAATAAAGCCGGAAGATCGTATCCCTGCTCATGGGCCGGTTCCCTTCCCGGTCCGCCATCCCCGCCTGACAGTAGCATACCTCCTGACCGTCCTGTTCCACCAGCAGATTGACGCCTGCCACCTCGCAGTTGTCCACTGCCTGCTGCATTGTTTTCTGTAGTTTTTCCTGTAAAGACATTCTGAATCTTTCCCTCTCATTCTATGTAGTCTGGTTCGCTTCTATCCGTCACAGATCGGATCAACTCTTCATATAAACTCGGGTAGCTCATATCTTCTTTCAAAATCTGCCATTCATCACAGAATTCTTCTCCGCTCCCAGCCTTCAAATGCGCTTTATAATCCTTTAAAAATCGAATGACAATCCTTCTACGCGCCTTAACAAGTTCATCTCTGTTCATTCCAGTATGCAAAATTGTGGTCCTGGCACGCCTGTCGCCCTCGATTTCTTCATATTCCCCGGTCGTCAGATTTAATCTTATATACTTCTCTATTTCATCTTTTGCCGGATCCAGAATCGGATATTGGAAGTTCCACCTTGCCCTCTTATACCCGGTATTGCAGATTTCACAACACCAGTGCAGATTTTCCCATTCAAAAGTATACCGGTAAAATTCCGGCAGTGATTTAGGCCTCAAATGTTCTATTCTACCATATGTGCTGACTCCTATGATCGACTCACAATAGCAACAGTGTCTTGTATACATTCTTTCCAGTGTGTTCTTTATATCTTCCTGCCTGTACCGATTCTTAAATCTGTCTTCTGCTTTGGCATAAGACCCTTTTGATGCTATTTCATTTAGCAAGTCTTCTGTCCACTGCTCTGCATTATTCTTCAAACTGTCCGGTTTTCGTGATCGGATTACTCTTCTCAATGTTTTTCTCCAAGTATTTCATCAACTGACATAAATGCTGCTTCTTCAACTGCAATATCATCCTCCGGTAATATGCTGCTTAGTTCGCCAATCAGATCCTCATACTCTCTTGCGCTCTCTTCATTCATCCTGCGATTGATTTTCATTTTTGCAAGTTCTGTCAGACGGTTCAATTTGGCAGATGTCTCGGGATCCCGGTTTCCACTCTGCATATATTCCTTTAGAACACTGTCTACCATCCAGCCTTTTACCGTTTTTCCCAGAACAATCTCCGAGGGTTTATCCAGAAAAACATCTTCCAGCTGCAGCATGATCAGCTTTTCTTCTTTACAAGACGCAACAATAATAGGGGAATGAGTTGTCACGATAAACTGTACATTCGGAAATGTATTTTTCAAAGCATCGACAACTTTCCACTGCCAGTTTGGATGAAGATGCATATCTATCTCGTCGATCAGAACCACGCCCGGTGTTATGCTGGTAATATCTTCCAACAGATCCGGATTTAATACTGCCATCCGGTATGCGATATCGAATACCATCCCCAGAAGATTGCGGAACCCTGAACTCAGCAGACGAATCGGCAATATTCCTTCCTTATTCACATACAGAAGTTCTTCTGTACGCTTATCGTAATATATATGAATATTCTCATCTTCCTGCATAAACTGCATAAACTTCGATACAGTTCTTTTTACGATCTCATACTCCAAAATCGTCTGTTCCTGTTGCCATGAAACCTGCTCCATTCGTCTGCACCAGTTGATCAGCATTTTATCATTGGCAGCTTCCTCAAGGCAGTCCACATATCCAACAACTCTGGAATACTCATCAGAAAACGGATTCTCCCATTTATCTTTCTTTTGATTTGTTACTCTGGAAAAACTTTGATAACTGATCACAGGTAAAATAGCCTTCTGGTCATTTGCCATTCTCTGCGCTTCCCTGCATATATCCCTTGGTTCCACCGTAGAACGAGCGCTCTTTATACTCTTCTTCTGCCTGGCAAACTTAAACATACGTAAATCTGCGCAGTCCCTGTCCCCGGTATTTAATTCCAGACATGTCTCCACGCTGATCGGAGTTCTGTAGACAACATTACTGGAACCTGTTCCTGTCAACTGACTTTCCCGCCGTATCTCATCCCGGGAAAAATGAATCGTATTAACTCCGTCAATCCCTGAAAGGAAACCTCCCAACGCAACTGCAATCGCTTCCAGAACCGATGTCTTTCCCGCTCCGTTATTTCCAATTATAATATTTACCGATCTGTCAAAATCAAAATCCGCACTCTTAATGCCCTTAAAATTTTCAATATGAATTTTTGATAAATACATGGCTGCGTGCTCCCATACTGATTATAGTTTCATGATGTTAATATTATTATTAATATAGCACATAACTGCTGTTTTTCCCACTTTATTTAAATATGCGTTCATACCATCCGCTACTCCTCTGTCAACTCTGTTTGCTTAGCCTGATCAGCGCCATATACACACGAATTCGACTGATTCCTGCCCGTTCCCCAATACCGCCTCACCTGCTCCTGCGTCATCCCGTCCGCAAACTCCTTCTTCAACTGCAGAAAATACTCCAGATCCATCAAGATGCCATACAGCACCGCCCGGTCTTCGAACTCCTCCCGCGTCACGGGCAGCGGCGAATCCTTCATCTGCCGCAGTACCCCGGACAGACTGGACAGCAGTTCTCGGGCATTGTTGGATTCCCCGAAAGTAACCGCCGTCTCGTAGAGCAGTCCCGACACCTGTTCCGCCTGCGGCGGCAGGGAGCGGATATGGATGATCTTCTTGTAAATATCCCGCAGGACAACGGTCTGCTGTTCCCGCATGTTCATATAGTCGATAAAATATTTCGATTCCTGAAAAAAGGTATTGTTCATGTAGGCAAACGCCTGCTTCTTACCGGACAGAATATCCGCCTGCAGCTTGTCAAAGCAGGCGCCCGTATAGTCCGACCGGTCTTCCTTCTTACTATATTCCGCCATCCGGAGAAGCACGGTGCGCAGATCTTCCTCCAGCGTCTTTTGCATGGCGCGGATCTCTTTGCCCCTGCCCGGCATATAGAGATTCAGGAGTGTGCCGATTCCCGCCCCGATGAGCAGCAGCAATGCCTCATTCCCGATCAACGAGACCGGCATGTCCTTCTCCAGAAGATAGTGCGTCGCCAGGACCGCGTTGGTAGAAACTGCCGCGCCAAGACGAAGCGGCGTACAACATGCGATAAAAAGAAACAGAAAAATCCCGTAGGCAAACACATGATACCCCACAAGATGAAAGATCACATAAGCAAGCAGCGTCGCCAGCAGGAAAGCGCAGATCCTTTTTACAGAGATCGTGATGGTCTCCCGGGCGGTATCCTGAATCGTCAAAAGCGTTATGATACCGGCCGCCGTACTGTAGCTCAGTCCCAGCATATCCGCCAGAAAAATGGATGCCACGCTCCCGGCGGCGATCTTGATCAGTTTCAGCATAGAGCAGTTACCTTTCTTCTTTCCTTTCCTCTTTCCCTTTTTCATTTGCTGTCCATAGTATGCCCTTTTTCCTGTCTGGTCTTCACACGCTTTTCCACCGCCTGGGACCGGGACCGTTCACCAGACGCTCACAGCAAAACACCCGCAGGGATTGAACAAACTTTACAATGTGCCTTTTATTATACACCAAAACAGCGGCTTTGGAATTTTTCTTTGCAGCAAAAAGGCGCCCTTCCGGACAAAGCCTTCCAGACGCCTGCTTTCCAGACAATATGTGATTCAGCCTTTGACTGCTCCCGCCGTCATTCCCTCGATAAAGTATCTCTGGAAACAGAGGAATACGATGAACACCGGTATGATGCCGAATATGGAACCAGCAATCAGTACATCGTAATCGTTGCCGTAAGGTGTCAGCAGCGTATTCAAGCCGATCGGCAGGGTAAATTTCTCCGCGCTTCTGAATACCAGCATCGGCCACAGTACGTTATTCCATGCGCCCATCGCCGTCAGAATGGACATGGCGGCAAAAGCCGGCTTGGTGATCGGCATCATGATCCTGAAACAGATGCCGTACTCTGTTGCACCATCAATCCTTCCTGCATCCAGCAGTTCCTTCGGCAGACCCGTCATATACTGCCGGAAAAAGAAGATCGTGGACGCCCCGCAGATACCCGGCAGCAATACGCCCGCCATGGTATCAATCAGCCCGATACTGATCATTTCCTTATACAGGGGAAGAATCAGAATTTCGAAAGGCACCATCATGGTCGCGATCACCAGAAAGAACAGAAAGTTCTTCAATCTATAGTTGTACATGGTCAGCCCATACGCCACCACATAGCAGACAAAAAGCGTGCCCACCACAGAAATGCCTGTCAGGATCAGACTGTTCTTATACCACATAAAGTACCGGTGTCCGTCCGGATTATTGCCAAACAGGTATTTGTAGTTAGCCAGTGTCATCGTGCTGAAATCAAGGTTGATGCTCAGACCTTTTCGGATCAGCTCCGTACCGGGCCTGAAAGATGCCAGCAGACCGGCAAGCAGCGGAAAAGCTATGATGAACGAAACAACTGCAAAGAATGCCGTTGAAATGACCGTCAGGATTCTTCTCTTCGCCGTCACGCCCATGGTTTCTTTTGCCGTAACAGAGGATGTTTGTGCCATATCAGCTTTCCTCCTTCTTAAAGGTTCCGTTCAATACCAGCTGGATGATATTGATCGTCAATGCCATGACAAGCAGTACGATACCTACCGCACTTCCGTAGCCTAACTGATTCTTTGCGATACCCCGCTTATACAGGTATCCTACGATCGTCAGGCCGATATTCTTCGGTGAATCCGCGCCTACCCATAACATATAGGATTCCATAAACATTGCCAGTCCTGCATAGACGCTGATCGTCAATACATAGATCGTGGTCGGCTTCAAAAGCGGCAGGGTAACGTACCGGAACTTCTGCCATGCATTGGCCCCGTCAATATCCGCCGATTCATACAGTGCCGTATCGATCGCTTTCAGCCCGGAAATAAAATAAAGCATGTTGACACCGGTCCATCTCCAGCAGGCCACGATCACCAGTGCAGCCAGACCGGTGGCCTTTACTTTCAGCCATTTAAAAGTGCCCAGCCCCAGGGCGGTGGTGATCACGTTCATCTGTCCTGTCGGATACTCGGAGAACATCAGACGAAACAGCGTACCGGAGATCACGACGGACGTCAAAGCCGGCACGTACAGACAGCCTTTCCAGAAGCCTTTTGCCTTTACCAGCCTGGATTCCATCAATACCGCAAAGAGCATGGGAAACGGTATCAGCAATACCAGTGTCAGGATCATATACTCGAAGCTGTTCAGCACCGCCGTGCGGAATACCGTATCCTTGCTCAGTTTTATGAAATTGGCAAGTCCAATCCACTCCGCCCCTGTCGGCTTGATATCCTGAAAACTCATTGTGATCGTACTGCACAGAGGATAAATCCAGAAAAACGCAAAACTTAAGATAAACGGAAGAACGAACACGTATGGCGCCGCCTTCTGTGAATAGAAAAATTTCTTGAATTTACTCATACATATACTCCTTACCCCAATACAAATACAGCCGGCCTTATGCCTTTTGCTGATACGCACAGGGCAGCCACTCAGAGCTGCCCCATAACGTCATATACTTTCTCATCAAAAGAATCTCATAACCGATCCTGATGCCGTCTCTTACTGTTCCAGATCGATCGCGTCCTGTGCGGCCTGCACCGCTTCCTCTACGTCCATACCGTTCTCAAGAATGTCATTCAGCGTGATGGTATTGAACTGCTCATTGATCGTCGGGCTGATCTTTACAGATGAGATCTTGCCGATACTGTCTTTGATCTCGTACAGTACGTCATAAGGATAATTTCTGAAGTATGCATTATACTGGTTGTTGTCGTCATGTGCAAACGCATCATCATTCCAGAGTGCCGTATTACATACGTCGAATCCCAGGTTATCCCAGATCAGCTGCTCGCCTTCGTTGGACATCTTTGCCCAGCAGATAAACTCTGCTGCCAGTTCCTGATTTTCCGACTGCTGCGTTACCACCGTTCCTGTACCGCCGACACCGACAGAACAGATCTGGCCAGGTTCGAATACCGGACACTTTGCGATATACCAGTTGCCTTTTTCCTCAGGCATATAATTTGTGAAACGGCTCATGTACCACATCGCTTTCTGGAACGCTACGATGTTGTGATCAAGAATATTCTGATAACCGGCTTCCACGTCCAGATGTCCGTCGGGCGTAATCTGTGCCAGGCCACTGTTTACCCACTCCTGCTGCATCGTCAGCATCTTCTTCACAGAGTCGAGATTTACATTGGCGGGACCTTCAAAACCGCCTGTCCAGTCATCGCCATACTCAGCCATGGCAATCCACAATGCCTCGATACATCCTGTGTCGGCATTGGTCCAGTATTTCCCTTCCGGTCTGCCGATCGCTTCCAGATATTTCTCACCCAGCGCAGCAAAATCATCCCAGGTCACGACTGCATCTACATCCGCTTCCGTAATGCCCGCTTCCTCGAGTACTGCCATGTTGTAATACATAACCGTAGCGCCTACATGATAAGGAGCGCCGTAATAATGACCGTCGGCCCCTGCATAGATCTCCATTCTCGCAGGCACCATCGTGTCCAGATACGGAGCAGCCGCATCGTCAAGGGGCACCAGCCAGGTATCCATTCCTTCGACTACGTTCGGGAATTTACCGATCTCTACATCACAGATATCAGGCGCACCCGTGCCGGCTGTCAGAGAGGTCAGGAATTTCGTATGCATATCCTGGAAAGGATACGTCGTACAAGTGATCTCGATCGTTCTGTCCGGATTCTGCTCATTCCAGATCTCGACCATGTTACCATAATGCTCTCCGTGCATTGCCACAAAGGTCCACATATCCAGATGGGTACCGTTCGGATCACCAAAAGTAGCGGAAGGGATTTCCTCTTCCTCTGCCGCCGCTTCTTCTCCGGCTCCCGCATCCTCTGCCGCGCCGTCACCGGCCGCTGCGTCCTCCTCTGTCGCTGCCTCACCACTGCCTGCGGGTGTTCCGCCGCCGCTGCCACAGCCTGCAAGTACAGACACTGCCATGGCAGTACTCAACAATAAAGCCACTGCTTTCTTTTTCATTTTTTTGTCCTCCTTTGCAATGAAATTAAACAAATTTTATCTTTTTTACACATGATCAGCAATGTTAAAAAGCACATACTTTCCCCGCTTTTTAGTGCAAATGCACAAAGCCCGCAAAAGAGCTGCATGTTGTCGCTCTTTTGCGGGCCATATTCCCGTTGCCTGTTATTCCCCCCCCCCCCCGAAGACGGAGGGCCGCGATATAAAGTAATATCAGATTCCGACCGTTTCTTGGATTGAGTCCCGTCAATTCCCTGATTCGATCCAGTCGATAATTTAACGTATTTCTGTGAATGAACAGTCTGCTGCAGGTCTTTTTCTGATCCTCGTTCGTATCCGCATAGATCAGGATCGTATTCTGCAGTGCATTGTTCACGTCCTGCTCCTTCATGATTTCCATGACGTTATGTATGATCTTGTCTTCCGCCGTTTCACTCAGCAGGCATTCCAGACGCAGCCCGTCATAACTTATGATTTTCTGATCGTCCGGCAGGATCTTCGCCGTCTTCATCACTTTTTCTACCGACTGCACAGATTCCAGGGCAATCTCACTCGATTCACCCACGTAACACTTCGCCAGATCACTGCTGATGCTCATGATGTCATCAATCTTTTTCCAGAACTGCATTTCCTCAAAAAGGATCACCACCCTGTCCATGCTCTGCCTGATGATATAATCTCCGTCCCGCAGTATCTTCTTTATTTGTTCAATAACGGAAAATCTGACCCTTTTAAAAACAAAAAGCACCGCCGTTCTGCTCTTCCTGACGTCGATCCCGAAATACTGCGCCTGCTTGAGAAAAGCCTCGTCATACTCTTCCGCCTTCCGCTGCGCCCATTCATAGAGGAAATTATTCAGCCTCGTCTCTTTGAGGGTGACCATATCATTGATGATATCGTTTTCCACCATAAGCTGCGCAACCGTCGCCACGATCCGGGCGATCCTCAATACTTCGTCCACCTCACCGCTGATCCCGATGACCCCCAGTATCTGCATGTTGTACAGGATCGGAAGGTTGACGCCCCTGCGCTCCGTCTCCGTATCTTCATACACATTATGCATCCCCCTGCCTTCAATAACTTTGACGGCCCCCTGGTGGATGGAGCCGATCCTGCCCTTGTCCCCGCTGGCTATGATCTCCCCCTTCTGGTCCATAATGTTGATGTTATACGGAACGATCTCCATGATACTGTCCGCAATTTTCTGAGCATTACTCTGTGTTAAATACGGCATGCCGACTCTTACCCCCCCCCCTGCACTTCTGCTGTCTAAAATAAGGTCTGTCCTACGTGCTGTAATCAATAAAAATAATTGCCCATCTCTGCTATGATATCTGTCATCTGTTTTTTATCTGTCTGCAACAGATTGAGCTAACTCGTCACATGATAGCATCCTTTCAAAAACAATTCACTCCTTTTCACATATCGTTATATTTTTCGGCTGTCACCCGTTTGCTTATGCCAGCAACGGTATAATAACGCTTACCCAAAAGTAACTCACCGGCAGCGCAAGCACCATCGCCGGTATCATATCGGCCACCGGAAATTCCTTCACCCTGATCATCCGGAATCCGGTCGCCAGCAGGAGAATACCGCCGCAGGCCTTGAAATCATTGATCATCGCCGGCGTGCACAGCGGATAGATCGCCCCCGCCAGCAGATAAAGCGCCATGAAAATGAGAAACTGCGGCACTGCGATCAGCGAAACAACAATCCCCAGCGAACAGGCAAAAATAAGCGCCGTGGCAAAATCCAGGATCGATTTCGCCAGTAAGATAGAGTGGTCGCCCGTCATACCCGCCACGATGGAGCCATAGATGCCGGTTCCGCTGGCGCAGAAAAGCACCAGAGCCGTCACAAGTACTGCACTGTTGTTGTTTGTGCTGCCTGCCGGTTCCTGCTGTGCTTTCCCTGCTCTCTGCAGCCCGGAAAGCGCACGGCTGATCCCCTTCTGCATCATCAGCCCGCCCCTGTCGATCCGCTGTCCCAAATGCATGGCCAGCCCGATCGAAGTCCCCACGATGACCGAAAAAACCACCGCCGGCATATTTTCCATCAATACGATCGAACTGATGCCCATTGCCATGGCACAGGCCCCGAATACCATATTCAGATTTTCCTTGAAAGCATTACTTATCTTATCCCCGGCCAGCGCGCCCACGATTCCTCCGACAGCTACTACCAGCGCATTTGTAATCACTCCAATCGGCATACCGTACTTTCCTCCATCAGTATATCCTGTTCAAATCTCTCATCCGTATTATTCACAACTTTCATCCGCAAACAAATATCTGTATTTCCTCTTCTGATCCATCAGGATCGTTCCCACCCGCCGCTTACTTTCGGCGGGATAATACTTCTCTTCCGCCAGCACACTCTCCACAACTTTCCGGTCAAATGAAAACTGTATATGCTGCCCATACAGCCTCTCTACAACATCCAGCTGTTCATCAAAATCCTGACAGATCGTTTTCGCCCTTACTTCCTTCATCAAGCTGATCGTATCTCCTGCCAGCGGATAATCCATCGTTGTATCAGCCAATAATGCCGCTCCATGATCAAAGATCGGACAGTAGTGATAATGCCCCACATCATCCAGCAGAACCGCAATATTATGTGTATGTCTGTCTTCATTTAGAAAAATCGCGTCTATTGTCAGCAGCTTACTCAAATATACTCCAAATGCTTCCAGCCCGGTCATTCTGATCGTCTCTTCTACCATAAACCGCACACGCTCCTCATATTCCCTGATCGTGTAAATTCTTCTGTTCAGGCTCTCACCATACACACTCTGAAACAGCCTCTCCAATGTAATCAGCTTCCATCCTTCCGGCAGAAAATTCCTGCTTTTGCAGCCCAAATACCGGTTATGCCCATAGACGATCTCTTCCGTCTGATAAGATACATATTCCTTCCCACCCAGGCTGCTGTATGCAAAAAGTCCGGATATGACATACTCGGCCAGGCCTTCATATCCGGTATAATCAGCCTTATACCAGATTCCCTGCTCCTCCCATTTCAACTGATTCCCCTTGGAGGACTTCCTGCTTTCCATCTCCTTATGCTTTCCAAAAAGCTCAACCATAGCATACCTCCATCAATTCCGTGTATATTTACCTGCTTCTTTCCCGTCATCTCTCAATCCGAAGCCAGAAATCATCCTCCGCCATTCTTCCCTGCGTCTTCTCGATAATCAGCAGCGGTTCATAAAAAGGCAGATCAAGTTCCCGCAGAGTCAGCTTCATCTTATCCCTGCTCCTCGGAAAGCATCTGGATTCCAGAAACGCCTCGTATGCCTCAAAATCCGGATTTTCCTCTTTCCCAAAGGCTCTTGCAATATAATCCTTTGTATAATTGTGCACTTTCACTTTCCTGGACCGCTCATCTACGTCAATGATCGTACACACCCTGCTGCCTTCCATATACCAGAGTCTTAAAGGATACTTTTTATCCGGAACCGTCAATTCCTCTTTCATCTGCGGATATTCCCAGAGAAGCTTCACCAGTGCGGCGATCGGCCCGCCGATCTCCCCCTCTCCCGTCTCCCATCTCTCTACGGTCTTCTTCGAAACGTTGACCAGCCGGGCAAACTCAGCCCGGGTGAGTCCCAACTTCCTGCGTATGGTTCTGATCTCTTCTGCCGTTAACTTATCCGGAACCGCAAACGTAACCATCTATGATCTCCTTATTTATCCCGCTGCCTGTCCTGCCGGTCTTTCGGTTAATTTTTATTTCTATTATTATATCCTTAAAACACAGACGCTTCAATTCTTATTATGAAAGTCTTCGACTTTCACAGCATGGATGGCCATGCGGCCTGCCAGGCGACAGGTTGAGCATGATGGGGGTTTACTATAATTGCCGGCAGAACAATAACCAGACACTGTACTGTACTCTACCCTGACTCAGGAACTGTCACTAAGGATTGAAATGTATCAAAAATACAGATAAAATAGAATGGAAAAATTATTACAAAGATTACAGGAGAACACATCATGGCAAGCATCAGAGAGATCGCACAGCGCGCCCAGGTAGCGCCCGGAACAGTATCAAGAGCCTTAAACGGCAAGGGATATATTTCAAAAGAGACCCGCGAAAAGATTGAAAAGGCATTAACGGAACTGGAATATGTGCCCAACGAGCTGGCGCGAAATCTGTACCGAAACCGGAGTAATATGATCGGCGCGATCCTGCCGGATATTGAACATCCCTTTTTCATCGGTATCATCAAGAAACTGGTGACGGAAATGAAAAAATACGGCTACAGCGTCGTTCTTTGGCCAACGGAATATCATACGGAAACCGAACAGGAATATTTAGACCAGCTAAAGTGCAATGTGGTGGACGGCGTCGTCAACTTCGTTCCCATGCTCCCGGATGAAGTCTATCAAAAACTGCAGCGCCCGATGGTCATGTTTGACCGGATCGTCGAAGGCATTATCCATATTCCGATTGATCAGGAAAAATCAGGCCTGATCGCCGCCCAAAAACTGTATGCGGACGGCTGCAGACACGTATTGACTGCCGTCGGCGAAAAATCCGAAGCGATTCCTTCCCTGCACCGCCATACTGGAAGATAAACAATATCGTGCTGATGCTTACGGTAGCGTCGATGATCATTCCGTTCCAGACGATCATGATCCCGGTCGTAAAGAATTTCTCCTCGCTGAATCTGACAGATAATCTCTTTGCAGTGATCTTCTTCTATATGGGCGCTCACGTGGCAATGGCGGTGTTTATGTATCACGGTTTTATCAAGGGTATCCCTTACGAACTGGAAGCGGCGGCGATGATCGACGGCTGCGGACATATGCGTCTGCTGTTCCAGATTCTTTTTCCCATGCTGAAACCGATCACGTCCACGATCGTGATCCTGGACGTGCTGGCGATCTGGAACGATTTCCTGCTTCCGTATGTATTGCTCTACAAGAACTCGTTAAAGACCCTTCCGCTAATGACGTACTCCTTCGTCGGACAGTATTCGACGGACTACTCTCTTGTCACCGCCGGACTGGTTCTCACAATGCTTCCTGTCGTAATCCTCTATCTGTTCTTACAGAAACAGATCATTGAGGGCGTGGCACAGGGTGCAATCAAATAAATTCAATACCCCGCCGCGGGCAATGACGCTATAAGCTCATTGCCTGCGGAACTAATCAGATGAAAGGCGTGATTATAAATATGCAGAAAAAATGGTGGCAGAATGCCGTAGTATATCAGATTTATCCAAAGAGTTTCAAAGACAGCAACAAAGATGGCATCGGTGATCTTACAGGCATCATTGAGGGATTGGATTACATTCGCTCCCTGGGTGTCAACGTGATCTGGCTGTGTCCGGTCAACCGTTCTCCAATGCGGGACAACGGCTACGATATTTCAGACTATTATACGATCGATCCCCTGTTCGGCACAAACGCTGACCTGGAACGCCTGATCAAAGAGGCAAAGACGCGTGGCATCAAAGTGCTGATGGACCTGGTGGTCAATCATGTTTCCAGTGAGCACAAATGGTTTCTCGATATGCTGTCCGACGAGAACAGCCCCTGCCGGGATTATTTTATCATAAGGGAAACACAGGACGGCAATCCGCCGAACAATTTCCGAAGCTATTTCGGCGACAGTGTGTGGACACGGATCGGCGACAGCAATCGGTTCTATTTTCATTCCTTCGCAAAGGAACAGCCGGATCTTAACTGGGAAAATCCCCGGTTGCGGCAGGAAATCTATGACATGATGTCCTATTGGTCCGGGAAAGGGATCGCCGGATTCCGTGTTGACGCGATCGGCAATATCAAGAAATCTGCAAAGATCCTTTCTTCCTGCCATATGCCGCCGGATGCCGGCGACGGCATGGCGGACAGTCATGACTGGCTGTTAAATCAACCGGGGATCAATGTATTCTTATCCGAGATGCGTGATCGTGTGTTCCATAAATATGACAGCATGACAGTGGCGGAAGTCAGTGTTCCGGATGACCAGCTGGCTGAATATGTCGGAGAGAACGGCTACTTTTCCATGGTCTTCGACTTCAGCTACACGGATATCGATGTAAACGGCGTGACCACACCCTGCGATCTGGTACCCTGGAATCTGGAAGAATTAAAGGGGCATATATACCACAGCCAGGAAGTTACCCAGAAGATCGGCTGGGCCGCTCCTTACCTTGAAAATCATGACCAGCCGCGTTCAGTAAACAAATACCTGCCTGACGGCGCCATCAATGACTATAATACCAAGATGCTGGGCGCACTTTTTTTCTTCCTGCGGGGAACACCCTATATCTATCAGGGACAGGAACTGGGTATGCAGAATTATCCGTTTACACGGATCGAACAGTTTGCAGACGAAGGCGCCCTGAAAAGGTACGAAGTGGCAGCTGCCTGTGGAGAACCGGAAGAAAAGATCATGGATTATCTCCGACGCCGGAGCAGAGACAACGGAAGGACGCCGATGCAGTGGTCGGACGATAAATATGCCGGTTTTTCTTCAGAATCTCCCTGGCTTTCCGTTAATCCCGATTATACATGGCGCAATGTCCGCTCTCAGAATCAGGACGATCTGTCCATTCTGCAGTTCTACCGGCGAATGGTCTGGCTGCGCCTGCATTCGGCCTACCGAAATGTGTTAACCTATGGTATGTTCGAGGGACTCCGCGTCGGCGGCCCGGAAGATTTCGTATACCGAAGATATGACGAAACGCATGAAGTGCTTGTGATCCTGAATTATTCAGAAACAGAACGCCCTTACAGCATCGATCTGTCCGGATATGAGATTCTCCTCAATAATTATGCTGCAATTCCTGATATTTCCTGTCCGGAAGCTGCCCGTGGCAGCATCGGAGAAGAACGCACACTCCTCCCCTGGCAGGTGCTCGTTGTCGGTAAAGAGATAAGACAAAAGAGTTGTTAGCAATTCGGAAGTATTTCTAACAACTTATCTCCGACGTATAAAACAAGGATGCCGCTCCCATCAGCTCTGATGGTCTGCAGCATCCTCTCACATAAGAAAACTTCTTACTGCTGTATCTCTACTACATGGCACGCCTTCTTCAACGTGTCAATCAACTCTGTCAGATAATCCGCAATTTCCATGGAATCCACATGCTCCCGTTTCCTGTAGGCTGCGATCTTCGCAGTGGGCGGATATGCCATCGGCACCAGCTCGCCGCCCTCCAGCAGATTCGCCACAAACTCGCAGACTTCCAGCAGATCCTCCACATCATGGCTGTGTGCGAAGCCCTGGTTCTGTCTTGCCTTACGAAGCGTTCTCTGTGCCAGGATACAGGCTCTTCTCACATAGTCCTCCTGATTCACGTCAGAACGGATCGCCGTTTCCCCTCTGTTGCGGAAGAATCCATAGATCGCGGACACAATAGAAGGATCCCTGACCGTCCCGTCCGGATAAACCACCCCGTGTGCCCTTGACCACATATCCTTCCCGATCATCAGCTCAAACAGATACCAGCCCACACCGTATTCATCATGCAGCTCGATGGACATATCATAAGGATTTGCTCTGCCGATACAACACATTTCGTTATCCAAAACCGGCTTGCCGTATTTCTTGCTCATCTGCTTCGCATACTCCAGCGTATCACGCATACGCTTCCTGGTCGGGCAATAGTCATGGAATACGATCACATCAACCAACTCCGCTGTCCTGCTCGGTTCCGTCTCATAGATAAAGATATTGCCGATCCCGATATCATGCACCGGATCCTTAGCCTTCACATACTTACAGAAATGCCGGACGATCTCCCAAGTCTTCTCCTGTCTGTAGCGCAGCGCCTCCATGTCAGGCCGGTCCTGATAATCCTGCACATAAGAAGGCTCCTCGTCATACCAGGTCACAAAGTTATCCGTATATCCGGGCTCGTTGGCGATATCCCAGAACAAGAGGCCTTCCTCCTTACCAATCGCATCATAGAGCGCGTCAAAATACTGCTCTCCAATATACCAGCTGGAAGGATCTTCCAGCGTCTTCGCGATCGGCCGCAGTCCGGCTTCCAGCATGAATCCCTCCGGCGGAAGTTCATCTTCGCGGAATCGGAATCCCATAAAAATAATCGGGTTTGTAGAAATACCATGTTTCCATGCCGTCCGCACAAAATCCTTGACGTTTGCAAGAAACTGCTCGGGATTCTCCTTATAGAAATCGTAGCTTAGGAAAATCCTGGCGCTGTTCAGGTGCAGCCGCCTGGCATACCCCATATCCCTGTCCACAACGTCATGATGATAATGGGACCAGAAATCCCTGTCATTCACGGCGTCAGGCTGTGTATAATTGAACCCTCGCAGGTTCCTGTAATCAACTGTTTTCTTCATTTTTTCCTCCATTCCGAAGCGCTTTATTCATCCTCGCTTCCAATCCCAGTCCGAAGCGCTTATAACTCCTGTCAGCCCTTCACGCCGCCCAGCGTGATACCCTTTACAAAGTTATTCTGCACGAAAGGATAGATCACCAGTACCGGCAACACGCCTGCGATCGCCATCGCCATACGCACCGAGACCGTAGGCAGGTTCGCCAGCAGCGCCGCCGCATTGGAATCACCGGACTGGAGCAGATATTGAATATTCTGTACGATCCTGTTCAGAAGATTTTGTATCGAATACAGATCCTGTCTTCTGTTCAGATAGACATATCCGTTATTCCAGTCATTCCAGTAAGCAATTCCGGCAAACAGCCCGATGGTAGCGATAATAGGCTTGGCGAGCGGAACGACTACCTTAAGAAACGTCTGCGTCTCGGATGCCCCGTCAATATACGCCGCTTCAACGATCTCATCCGGAATACTGGATGTGAAATAAGATTTCATGAGCAGAACGTTAAATCCGTTCGTCACCAGGCCCGGCAGCAACAGCCCCCAGAAAGTATCCTTAATGTGGAATATATTCACGTAATTGATATAGGTCGGAACCAATCCACCGTTAAACAGCATAGTAAAGAAAACGTAGAAAGTAAGAACGCCTCTTGCCGGAAGTTCTTTCTTGGAAATAGCATAGGCAAGCAGCGTCGTAACTGACAGCGAAAGAACCGTTCCCACAGCCGTAAGACGGAAGGATACGAGATAAGCCTTCAAAACCTGCGGATTCTCTACAAAAATATAATGATATGCATCCAAACTGAACTTTTCAGGAAAATAACTGTAGCCGTTCCGAATCAATGTGTTATTGTCTGTAAAGGAAGAGATGATCACCAGGAGCAGGGGAGCCACCGCTAATATTGTCATGATTATCATAACAACATTACCCATAAATTGAAAGCGTTTTTCGTCTTTTGACTTCATAATTCCCTCTCCCTTCTCTAAAATAATGCGCTGTCCGGATCTATCTTACGAACGATCAGGTTCGCAGACATTACAAGGATAAATCCAATCAGTGACTGGTAGACACCCGCTGCCGTAGCCATAGGCATATCATTTCTCTCCAGCAGTCCTCTGTACACATATGTATCTATGGTCTGCGTCACATTCATCAATACACCGCTCTGCTGAGGCACCTGATAGAACAGACCGAAATCCGAATAGAAGATACGGCCGACGGACAGCAGCACCAGCATGATGATCGTAGGTCTTAGAAGCGGCAGCGTTATCTTTCTGATCTGCTGCCATTTCGATGCACCGTCAATGGCAGATGCCTCATAGATCTCCCTGTCGAATCCCAGGATCGTGGACAAATACACGATACAGTTATAGCCCACGCCTCTCCAGGTCTGTACGAATACCAGGATAAAAGGCCAATATTTCGGTTCCGTATACCAGGGGATCGGTTCCTTGCCAAACAGTGGAAAGATACTGTTATTCAAAAATCCGTTTTCCGAGCTCAGGAAAGCAAACACCAGATAACTGATAATAACCGTAGACAAAAAATGAGGCAGAAGGATTGTGGACTGATAGACCTTCTTCCATCTCGTGGTAAGCTCGGACAGGATGATGGCGATCGAAACGGCCATGATCACATTAACGATGATAAACAAAATATTATAACCCAGTGTATTTCTTGTAATGATCCAGGCATCCTGTGTCCGGAACAAATATTTGAAATTTTTGAGGCCTACCCATGGCGAACCCCAAATTCCCTTTTTCGTGGAATACTTTTTAAATGCCAGCACCAGGCCCGGAAGTGGCATATAATTATTGATAAACAGATAGATAATTCCCGGAAGAGCCATAAGATATACGGGAATAAACCGCTTGACAAGTCTTAAAGTCTTCTTGGAATCCCTCTTTACTTTTGCTGTCTGTTTCATAGCATGCCAGCCTTTCTTAATACAAGAGAAAAAGGAACCGGAATCTGAGATTTCCATTCCTTTTTCCCGTTTTCAGATACATCCGTCCAGGACGGATTCATGCATAATCAATCGTTTCCTACTCGACACCGTTCTCGGCTGCCCATGTCTCCAAAGCTTCTTTCTTCGCGTCTATATAAGTTTGAAGACCTGCAGCCTCCAGTCTCTCATTGAGTTCGGCAATACCTGCCTCCGGCTCGATCAGACCGAATACAAGGCTGTTACCGTATTCTTCCCATACATTGGCCAACGCCGTATACTCTGCACTGACTTCCGAAGAGTCAAAGCTGAAGCCAAGCGCCTTGGACTTCATGGCATTGTTGTTGAAATCTATCGTCTTCTCCCAAAGGTCGATGTCATCCCCTTCACGTACATAGGTAGGATATTCACAAGGCATCATCCAAGCCCACACCAGATTGTAATACTCTACTGTCTGCTCGGTCACTCCCTCAGGGAAAGTACAATGACCGGACTCCGTAAGAACATAATCCACACCTTCTTCACCCCACAGAAGCAGGTTGGTCACTACGGGACTGGTATACAGATCGTTCAGAACCGTCATCGCAGCCTCAGGAGCTTCTGTCGTGGAATTGATGCTCCATGCAGCGCCAACAGGCGCGTTGCTTGCCACAAAGTCAGGCCCCAACTGGAATACAACGCTATCCCGTCCGCCACGCTCTGCTTCTTTCTGACGTACAATACCGGGCTTTCCTGCTGTCGTATCAGCGATCAGAGTGCCGGCAATAACCTGTGCGCCGCCGTTCTGTGTCTCGGTAGCGGCATCCTTCGACATAAATCCTGCCTGCTGCCACTCATACATCAGCTGACAATATTCCTTGAACATATCGCTGGTAAACAGGTTGGACACTTCAAGACTGTTGGAAGGATCAAGAAGCACGCCAAACACGTCTCCGCCAATAGCGTCATAGGCAAGCTTCTGTCCAATATACCCGTAATTCCAGGGATACACTACATTCACATCAGGATATGCCTCGTGAAGCTGCGTAAACAACTCTGTCATATCCTCTGCAGTCGCAGGATTAACTTCTTCCATATTGATCTGGGAATAATCATAGTCGATACCATCCATATACTCTTTATCGACTACGACGCACCACATACCGGTTGCCAGATCACGCATACAGGGGATCCCATACAGAGTGCCATTTACAACGCAGCCCTTTAAGAACTCCGGATCGATCAGTTCCACAATATCCTTACCATAATTATTGAGCAGATCTCCCTCATTCAGATCATAAGTACTCTCGTTCGCTACCGTATTCGAGAAGTTCATAACGCCTGAACTGAAAATATCCACCTGCTCCCCTGAGGAGAGCATCATATTCACGCTCTGCGTATAATCACCCATAAGAGATGTTACAAACTCAACATCAATATTGTAAGTGTCCAGATAATATTCTTTGATCTTACCAAATACTCTGTCTTTTCCAGGCACGGAATCATCGTTGCAGTACAATGCAACAACGATCTTCTCTCCGCCAAAGTCGGTGATCAGATCACTTGCCGCCTCTCCGGCTGCCGCTTCATCTCCAGCGGCCTCAGCATCTGTTCCCTCATCTCCCGTATCGGAAGCAGCATCGCCAGTGGTTTCAGACTGCCCTCCTCCGCATCCGGCAAGGGTTCCTGCCGTAAGCGCAAGACACATCATAAGTGCAAGAATCTTTTTCATTAATATTCCCTCCTTCATTTGTTTATTCAAATTTGTTCATTCAATAATAGAAGAAATTCTTATCGGCCGATATTTTCTTCTCTTTATTGTGTTATAATTATAACTGTTTCAAGGCCAAAAAAATATTCACACATCTTAGCTGTTATTGCATTATTTTGACATCTTTTTCTCCATTCCGAAGCGCACTTCGGAGTAGACCTTTTTTCATTATAGGAAGATGTCCACGAAAAAAAAGTGTACATATTTGAGCGAATATTTTAAAATTCTTACAACTTCTCATTTGTCGATTGCTTTTCCTTTCTATTAAGATTACTATCATACATAGACATTTTCCGACAGATGGAGGTATTTATGCTTTTTCACAAACGGGAGTACTCGCTTTTTTCTCAGCTGATCAAAATTGTTTTGGTGATATATGGCCTGTTTCTGATCTCCTTTTTGGTCCTTTTTCTGTTTCTGAACCATAATATGCGCTCCAATCTTTATGACAGCTACTACAGAACGATAGACTATTGTCTGACTGAGACTAAAAATGATCTGGAAATCGCCAACCGCTCCGTTCTGTCAACCCTTTACAACAACCCTGATCTGTCTCAGTTGTCCACTTCGGATAATATAATGACAATTTCCGCCTGCGAATCCCGTCTTCAAAGAACGCTGAGTTCTTATCTGCTGTGCTATTCGACAGTGGACGGATTGTTTTTCTACAGCGGGCGCAATGACCGTTTTATTTCCGAGTTAAGAGATCCCAACAGCTCCTTTTCCACCTATTTTAAAACCTTTCTGCGGTCGGTGGATTTTGCCGCCTTTTCCAGGGAGCTTGCTTCACAGAAAAGTTCTTTTACTTTCTGCGAAATTGACGGCAGCTATTGTCTTGTGCGTATGTTTGCCTACAACAATACCATCGGCGGCGCATGGGTCAATGTGGATACAATCATGCATGATCTGGAAGGCTGCACTTCCAAAGATACGCTCTGTGCCTTCCTCAACGCGCCGGAAACAGAGTTTCCCGTTGTCAATCAGGCTGTGGATTCCAACGAGTTACAACTGCTTCTTGGCAAAAACACACAGGTTGTAACCTGCTCCGGCAGTAAATATCTGAAATTTGAGATCAGGCCCTCCTTCTGCCAATCGGATCTGCTGATCCTGATGCCCTATTCCCATCTGCAGCAGACGCTGGAGCTTCGATTTAAACTGCAGGGTGTATTCATCGTCATCCTCACCCTTTGCTTTCTCTCCACCTTTATCCTGTTCAGCACCAGACTGCGTCTGCCGATCCGTGAGCTGTACAGGATCTCGGAAACGGTGAAGGAAAGTCCTCAGCTTGAGGCGCTTAATCTCCAGGAAGTCAGCCGCTGTAAGGAAGTACGGGAAATTCATGAGGAAGTCATTCGTCTTCTGGAGCACATCGATTCCCTGGAGAACCAGGTACTCCGGGAACAGCTTCTGAAAAAGGAGTACGAACTCCTGAGTCTGCGCAATCAGGTATCACCCCATTTTCTGATCAATTGCCTGAGCGTTATCTCCTCTATGGCGGGCACCTCTGTGAGCCGTATTGTTTTAAAGTCCATGATATCCACTCTGGCAGAGCACCTGCGCTACACTCTTTCCACCAAGCCCTTTGTCAGTCTGGCGGAAGAGATGCATTTCGTGCGCAATTATTATGATCTGAACAGTTACCGTTACCCTGACAGTCTGCTCTATCAAATTAATATACAGGGGTTATGTGATAATGCGGCCGTCTTTCCCAGCCTGGTTTTGATGTTGAGCGAGAATTCCATTAAGCATAATTTAAGCACCAGCGAAAAGCTGAGTCTCACCGTCACCGCCTTTGAGGAGCAGAATGAAAGCGGACAGGTCTATGTGCACATTAGACATACAGACACCGGAAGCGGCTTTCCGGAACAGATGTTGGCGGATTTGAACAACCCGACTCCTACCGTGGAGGAAATTGCAGACGGCTCCAGAATCGGACTCTATAATATCAAAAAGAGGATCCTTTTGGCCTATGATGATTCCCACACCAGCATCCTCTTTTCCAATCTCCCGCATGGAGGCGGAGCCCAGGTTGACATTATTCTTCCCTATATTTCCTACCAGGACTCTTAAGATCCTGTTCCTACCGGTCATTTTATTTTGAAAGCTATAAATGAGCAAATTTGAAATTATACCATAGCTGACTCAAATAGCATAAAGCTAAAGACATCATGCCTTTTTGGGTATATACTGTTTTAGTCAAGAAAACAATAACCTGTAAAGGATGGTGTCTTATAGAAAACAGTATATACCATTCAAAACTGCTTTAAAAATTAAGTATATGTCGCCTCTTTCCGCAAAAGACTATCAAACATATCATGGGAAAACGAAAGCCCGTGTTCTGGCATCGTCCTTAATTATGCCGTCATCATGTACGATAAGACCATGTCAAAGGTGAAAATCGTACCGGAGATTGCCTTTATCTGCAAAAGACGGATACCGATGTCAGCCTCGCGGCAGTTGGCAGTCGGAGCTATTATATCTTTCGATATGAAGAAAGCCTCAACGGCATCGATGATACAGTAGTACTGATCTAATTTTTTTGAATTTACTCATTCATAGTTGAAAGGAAGGCTGTTATGAAAATATTGATCATAGACGATGAATTCTATATTGTTGAAGACATCCGGCTGAATACCGACTGGGACAAGCTGGGCATCAGTGAACAGTATACGGCTCACAGCGTACCGGAGGCAAAACATGTGATGGAGCAGCTTCCGGACATAAATATCGTTCTGACAGACATCGAAATGCCCAAAGAAAACGGATTTGATTTCATTCGCTGGCTTTACGAAAAGAATTTGAATCCTGTAATCCTGCTGCTGACCGGTCACGAACGATTTGACTATGCGCATTCTGCTATTGAGCTACACGTCCAGGACTATCTCACCAAACCGGTGGATATTTACCATCTGGAGACCACCCTGGCAAAAGCTGTAAAAGAAAGCAAGCGAAGAAATGTATATCCGGAATTATTTCAGATCAATCCGGAAGAGGAACAGCCGGAATCCACAATTGAAATCATTCAGGATTGTGTGCGCAAAAATCTCTCTTCTCCCGATCTGAACCGTCAGCTCATCGCCGAATTCGTTCACATGAATCCGGATTATATCTCTGCTATATTCAGCAAAAAGACCGGGGAATCTCTCACAAGCTTTATTCTCAAAGAGCGACTGAAAGCTGCGAAGGTTATGCTGTCCACAACAGATTATTCCTTACAGGAGATTGGATACAGAACCGGATTTTCCACACCCTCTTATTTTCAGAGACAATTCAAAAAGAGTGTGGGCATCACACCGAAACAATATCGTATGGAGGAAAAGGTTAAATAATAGATTCCAGCAGCAGACTGAAATACTTCTCCGGTTCCGCCATGCAACGTTCCATCCATATCAAATGCAATCATCTGGTACATTGTTGCACACTCCTTATTCCAGCGTAAACGACATCACAATTTTATACAGCATTCTATAGCTTCTTAAGCTGTTTGCGTATGCAAACCATTGTATCACAGACAATGGACCGACTTCCACGAAAAATATCCATCCGTCAATCTTTTTCTTGTATCTTACAGAATTAGACGGTATAATAAAGAAAAATGTCTGCTTTACCCATATATTATACTGCGGCGGAAAGAAACGGTCATCCTGTATTTCAAAGTACAGATCTCAGAAAGGAGCGGTTAACGATATGTCCGGTTATTTGAACACAAGTACTTCTTTTATCCTATATAAACAGCTGTTTAACAGCGAATATTTTGTTGATAAATCCGGAATTATCAGCATGATCAATAAGCGTATCCAAACCAATGTCATTAAGTTAAATGTGAAAATGCGAAGGAAACAGGTTGAAAAAATAAAGCATAATGAAATTTGGGTGGATTAAGGGCAGAAATTGTAGCAATAAAAGATGCAGATATGCCATGCAGGTATTTTATTGCATGGCAAACAAGCAGGTTTACACCCGCTTTTAACAGCGATATATTGATCAGGAGCGGATCCGCTTAAGCCGCCCTGTACAGGAAATACCTGGGCCGCCTGAAATGAGCTGTCTGCAGTCGTGGGAAGCTGCGCTCATCACGGACTGGTATCAATTTTCGACTGATCAGGGCCATCACCCCTGCCGGGTCTTTGCGTGAATGCAGACGGAAAAAGACCCGGCAAATGTGGGCCGCTGCAGTAAAATTCACTTTATAGCTGTGTTTCGTATCCTTTCCTGTTTTTATCACCGTGTGGCTTACAATGGTCTCTGTCAGGTTGTAAGCGATCAGTTTCGCCCAGATCTCCTGCTTTACGAATTCAACCTTATAGGAATGGAAGCTGCTCAGGCCGATCGTGTACTTTAGTTTGCGGAAAGAAGTCTCAATCCCCCATCGGGAAAAATAAAGGCGTTTGATGGCCTGTGTGGGGAACTGATCCACTGGAAGGTTCGTCATGATACATTCGTAAGAGCCGTCATCTAATGGAAATCTCACGACCCTGACAGGAATGGTATAGGTATCCAGGGAACCATATGGTACAAAATCAAAGGCGGAGGCTGCGCCGACAAAGGTGACATAATCACCGGATGCGTTGACCTTTCTGGAATGGGAACGCCTGATGACAATGTCAAGGCAAAGGTCAAAATCCCCCTCTTTAGGAACGGGCAGGTGTCCGGCCATACCGCGGACATTCACATCCTTGGAGCGGAAGAGGAAAAACTGCTTTTTTTCCAGGACATGTGCCATGTTATTATAAGAGCAGTATCCGCGGTCAGCAATAAAAATATCAGAGACCCCGTCAGGTGTCTCCAGGCGGTCCACCATGGTACAGAAAGCCCTGAATTCATCTTTGGAATGGACAGGCTGGATGAGGGCATCCTTATAAGTATGGGTATCCAGGTCATAAAGTGCATTGAGGTGGAGACTGTAGAATCCTTTAGCGGAGTGGCCCTGTGAAACAAAATACTCATCAGGAGTCCACCTGGGAGCACTGAAAAAAGAGAAGGAGGAACCGTCAGCTGCCAGGAGCCTGTAGGCAGGATGGGCCTCCAGGCTGGAAAGAGAGGCATCGAACCGGCGGAAGACTTCTTCCAGAGCCTGGGGCTTGATCTTATTGCGCTGCTGGTTCAGGGCAGACAGGGAAGGGGCATCCGGGCTGAAGTCGAAGAAATCATCTAATTCATTACCCGTACTGGAAGCGCCCTGGGAGACGAGGAAGGAGATGAGCGTCTCCGGAGGAAGTTTTCTGCGTCGGGTGAAATCCTTATCGGGATCTACCAGATAAGGTGACATATGGGATACAACATGGAAGACGGCATCCCGGAACAGGAATTTGATCTGATTAAAAAACATGATATAAGCCTCCTTGAAATTAGAATGAAATAACTGGTTCTAATTCCAGGGGCCGCTCTCGCTACCTCTTAAAATACAATTAGTAGCGAGAGCGGCCGCACATTTTAGGCTTTATGTCAACCCTTTTTTTGAAAAAAGTAAAAAAAGTGGTTAGACCCCTGCTATAGAATCTAACCATAAAAATATCGCTACTAACTTAATGACATTGTGCCCTGAACTCTTACGGGGAACTCATGAAACCGATGCGGGAAAATATGCAGAAAACCATACTGCTGACCACGGCCTGCGTGATGGTATCCATTGCATTTTTTACCTTTTTTATCAGAAGATTTCTATCCCCGCTCACCACCATCGTACAGCTGATGCGCAAGGTGGAAGATGGAGACCTGTCTGTACAGGCTCCCGTACAGACACAGGACGAAATCGGTTACCTGACCCTGTCCTTTAACCGGATGGTCAATAATCTGCGCCGGTTCGTCCTCAAAAATACCCAGCTGGTCAAGGAGGTTTACGAGACCCGGTATCTATACAAAGAATCCCAATATAACGCCCTTTGCAGTCAGATTAAACCGCATTTTATGTACAACACTTTAAATACCATAAGCCTGCTTGTCAAATGTGGTGAAAGCCAAAGCGCTGTCCGCGCCATCGAGGCTTTTTCCTCCTATCTGGGCGGTATCATGAATGTTGACAAAGAAATCTCTCTGCAAGACGAAATACAGATCTGCCTGGACTATCTCTCCATCATGCAGCTGCGCTATGAGGACAAACTGACCTATCATATGGAAATCGACCCGACGCTGTACCACTGTCAGATCCCTTCCCTGTCCGTGCAGCCCCTTGTTGAGAAC
>ERZ808051.582-NODE-582-length-36682-cov-9.849638_pt1 | contig 36682 bp, 33 predicted proteins | sample MGYA00380199_ERZ808051 | MGnify/ENA primary metagenome ERZ808051 (study PRJEB31490, sample SAMN06133391) | mouse gut metagenome | isolation source: J11 | host: mice | place: China: Chengdu | collected 2015-05 ...
AGTACATATTGACGGGGTGGCACAAGAGGTATCGAATACATGTTCGATGCGAGTGATGATTGCAGATATAAAACCACGGGAGTTAGTCAATCAGGAGATTGGCCGAATGAGTCTTGAGATGAAGAGTATGGGTGAAGTTAGGGATTATATCCGCCTTGCAGACCTTCGGCTTGTCAGAACAGAAAATGCCTATCTTATCGAGGAAGTTATTGAAAAAGGGGTTAAGACTTATATTACAGCACCCGCACAGGAGATGCTTCGCAATGAATATCTAGAATATTTTATCAAAGAAGTAACACTCGAACAAGAAGGAAAACGTGCAACATACCACAAAGATCAAACCACCAGTCTTGGGAAGACCGCAAAGTGGCAGAAACAATAACACCATCATCAAAATAGCGCTTCCATACGCAATCTTCCCAGCACTGTTGCAGACCAACCGAATTTCTCTTTGTTCCATACATAGTGCCAATACCGCTCCCAGTCCAGGTTCCCAAAATCTATATCGCAGATAATAAAAGCGGTCGGCTGGATCTCCTGGTAAAATATATAATATGAACGACACTGCTGTTAAGACGATCATACCTCCCAGATATACTCGTCTGTCAGCCTTACAAAATCTGCAGATTATCTTTGTATAGATCCCATAAACCATATAAAATTGAACCACAACCCCGAGATACCATGTATGCATCAACGGTTTAAAATCCTGAACTGCATCCCAGTAATTGTGTGTTGTGATCGCCTGAAGAATATTATTCGCTTCACAAACAGAAGCAACAGCCGTCTCGCCCAGTCCCTGATAATCATCCGGAAGCATAACAAAATATCCCAGAAACATCGCTAAAATGCATCCTGCCAGCAGCACTGGCTGCAGCCTGGCCAGCCGTTTTATCAAAAAGTCAGTGAAAGAGAACTCTCTCAAATCTTTTCCATGACAAAGAACACTATCCATGATCAAGTAACCATTTATGACAAGAAAAATATCCACTCCCAGATATCCATTTGTGCATATCCCAAGATGATAAAATACCACAGCTATTGTGGCAATTCCTTTCATAAAATCAATGGAATCATCTCTAAGCTTACTCATTTGATCCTTCTCCTACACTATATATTTTATGTTGCGATCAGTAGTAATATTGAAAAACACCCTAAGTTTATCAGTCTACATGTATAAACCGTTCGGTACATGTTGTTTTCTAACGCCTATACAATCTTTTTCTCGATATTAATTTCACTTTTTGAATAATCGCATAGCATAAGTAAAATATTATAAGATTTATATAAAATGCAGGATTGCAGATCTCTATAAAGAATGTTTCTTCTAAAAAATGCAAAAAAACGCCTTTGATCATTCTGGCATAAAGAATCACCACAAACCCGCTAACTTTAACGTTTGAAACTATTTTATAAAAAAGGGAAAAAAAGCAGGAAAAAATGGTTTGCAACAACAGACAGCCCAATATACCAAAATCAGAATGCCAACGGCGATACGCTGTATATACATTTCCCATAAGTTCTCCGGAAATTCTGAATTCGAGATAAAAGTTTCCGATATTTTCAGCATCCATCAATCCGATTTTGTACAATGTTTTATATAAATAATAAAACGTCTCCCCTCCCTGCAGGACATTTTCTTTAATCGGATTCTGCATATACAGATCAAACAATTGAATGGCGCCTCCTGCATAACTGGATATGTATTCAAATACGGATCTCTCAGACCCCCTTCCCACCAAAAAAGCTAAATAATAAAATACAATCATTGATATTATCGCAATTATTCCATACCGAATTATCTGACTAACAGACGCGCACTCCTTCTTATAATTTTTTTTTCTGTATAAAGCGGACATAACAAGAAGCGCAAATAAATAATTAAGATATATTTGTCTTCCGCCATAAAATATATTGCCTAAAGCCCATAATATGATTGGCGCAAAATATCTACACTTATGCCTCAAACGCTTTCCCGAATGCATAACCGTATTGATGATAAAATATGCATATATATACGCAGTATATGTACTTATACGTCCAACCAGATTCCACACAACATTACCGCTATTTATATTTGAAACCGAAGTGACACGTGCTTTATAAATCATTTGTGTGACATTGTCCATCCCAAACCCATTTACATAAATATATCCCCTAACGATGTATATTATTTGTACAAAGCAAATAATCCAGATATGTATGGAATCGATTGATTTAATATCCGTTTTATACCACTTACCATGCTTTTTTACATTAAAATCGATCTTTTTGACCCACAATGAACTTAAAATGAATATAATTGCTCCAGAAATAAGGATAACTAAAGTTTCAACGTGTAGCTTCATATTCCAATTTCTATTGTTAAGCAATGCCAGAAATGTACTAAATGTATAACAAGCACAAAATATTACACATGGATGAAACAAATCTTTAAAGAGTTTATACGAAATAATAAATAACGTAAACATGCAAAGCACAAGTAAATAGACCATCCATACCACCCGTATTATCTGTTTCCCCTTTTGAAGACAGAAACCAACTCATTCCACAAAAAAAGAAACTCTTTTCGCATTAATATGCAGATACACACTGCTGTCAGCAAAAAATATGCCCCACATCCCATAACTGGATTCATAAAAAATCCACAAAACAGAAAAACAATTAATTCTGCCAAAATATATAAATATGTTTTCTTCGCAGACATATATTCTTTAAAATCAAAAACTGACATGATAAACCATATTATGGAACATATCAGTGTTCCGACTGCAAAGGCTTCTTTGATTGAATAAATAGAATAAAGTATTATATTTAATACAAATCCTACTACAATAATTGTTATTAATCTGATGAAATATAACTTCTGTTTTTTAAATGCTTTATAAAGGTTTAAGTAAACACATTTGATACATACATAAAATATCTGAGTTGCAAATAAAAGGATTAAAACATTCATTGCCCCTGTATATTCCCTAAGATTGTATTCAATGATCAGCTTCAATGGAAACACTGCTATTACCAATAATGTAGTGATCACAACAACCATGTCCGTCAATTTTTGTATACTTTTTACGTCCTTGTGAATACAAAAATAATTATAAAAAGCACGAGACATCGGCAGGACAACAAAATTAATTATCCCCTCCAAACTGACACAGAAACTATACTGGGCAAAGACCGTATTATCCATAAAAATCTTAATACACCACCGATCTTGTCCCGTCAATAGTACTGATGATAAATTGCCAAGCATCAAAAGTATACCATCGCGTATATTTTGATATAAACATGTAAAACTTACTTTTATTCTAAAAAACGTATTTATATCAAACGTTTTACAAAACTTTTTCTCCAATATACCCCATAATAATACGTCAATAGAAATATATCCGACAATGTAGTAAATATATTCTTCATAAATTCCTAAGTACAACAGGGACATGTTCATTAAAAAAAATAAAATACTAAAATTGTTTGTCAGTTTTGCATATTGTTTAAATTCGCCTGTTGCACTGTACAATGAACTATAATATGCTTTCATGTTTTGTGGAACAACAGAAAACAAGCACGCCATAAGTACATAATCCTGGATTATCAGACATATGCTTATTCCCAGGACTGCTATAATTACCTGAAACACTCTCATCGTAGCAATATTTTCTGCCAACTCGTGTTGATCAATATCGCATATTGTCTTCCCTCCATATTTTAGATACATACCGTCCACATATCCAAAATGCATGATCCCAATATATCCTACATAAAATTGAAACGTTTTTATCACTGAATATGTGTTGATACATAGATATTTCGGCAAAAGAAAACTAATTATAATATTTATAGCAAAATTTACTATATTAGCACCAAATATGTACGTAATACCTCGTTTTAATGACATTGAACTTATGACATGCCTCCTTTATTTAACTTTTTATTTTGATATAAAGCATAGTACATATACACCTTTCTTCGTATATTTTTAGTTCTTATATTATTTTTTGCACAAAAAACAACAGGATGCTTAACACTGCCGGAAAATACTTGCTCACACTTCGCAATTTTGCCGTTCTCTTCTCCCCAATCTTTTATTCGTTTACCAACTGCTTTATGAAAAAGATATTGTTTCTGTATCCATGCTGTTGTATTATCCATACTTTTAAAGTACTCCTGTACTCTATTTGCTATACATAAATTCTTTCGCGTTGTCGTTACATTATTGTCGTGAACTCTGTGACATATATGCGGTTCTCTATCATACTGCAGACAATCCAGTGCCTTGGCAATTGTTGCAATCCAATGATCATGATTGTCTATCATACAGGGAATCTCCTTTACAATCTTTAATAACGGATTATTGATTACCAAGGTACATCCCATTACATGATTCTCCATCGAAAGTATCGTTATATATTCATTCGGTTTATGAGCATAAGCAATCCTGTATTTTTTTAGACTCTCATCTGCTAAATAGTAGTTAGAATACAGCGCAGCAGGATTATTTCCATATCTTGATATTATATCAACCTGCTTTTTTATTTTATCCTGAAACCAATAGTCATCTTGATCAGAAAAAAATATATATTGACTTGTCGCTACATGATCCATCAAAACAGAAAAATTCTGACAGTTCCCAAGATGACCATTTTCATCCAAAATAAGTTTGATCCTTTCATCTTGTCTCGAAAAATCTCTAATTATTTCCACTGTCCTATCAGTTGATCCATCATCGCGAATCAATAAAACCCAATCCTTATAAGTTTGTGCAATAATACTCATAATCTGTTCGCCAATAAATTTTTCACCATTATATGCAGCCATTAAAATAGCAGCTGAATTTTTTCTCATACTAATCCCCTGTACATCTTTTTACTGCATTGTCATAACCATTCACTGCTGATTCAAACAATTTCGTATAGCCTAACGACTCCCTGTTTTCCTGTGAAACATTGACTGCAAATCCAATGCACATACTGGCAATGGTGTTAAAACTGTCTTCATCCACATCTGAATAATACTCAATTGCTTTTGCGACACCTTCCAAATTGTTTGACGAATATACAAAGCCAATTCCTGATTCCTCAAGAGATTTCCACGGTGTGCTATCAGAAATAATACATGGACAGCCAGCGGAAAGTGCTTCAATTATTACATGCCCGTAATTTTCACCCAACGTCTGCAGCACAAATATGTGATTCCTTTCCAAAACATTTATTACATTTTCACTAGAAACAGATCCATAATAATTCCAGACTATATTTGCCGGGAGCTTCTCCAATGCCTGTACACACCTTGACCAATATTTTTCATCACAGACAGGTCCATAAATGTTAAATTCTATGGTAGTCCGAACTTGACTTAATGCCTCTATTGTTCCCAGCAGATTCTTTTTGGGTGTGATTCGTGATAACCATGCTACTTTACAATTTCCTTTTTCTTTTTTCTTATAGATACATTTATTTTTTACCTCTCCCGTTATATCCTCTGCAATATAAACTACTTTATCCGTGTGTGTTATTATTCTATCTAAGTCTTCTAACTCGTATAAAGATGTCACCGACCATATTATTTTTTTAAACATCCCCATCATCAAAAACAGTTTTAAAAAAACAATTTTTTTTAGAAAATGAATTTTTAGTGCCCCTTCACTAAAAATCCCCATTGGAGCTATGACCAACGGTTTCTTTAAAAGCCTTATTTTATTCAATATCATGGCGTTTACTGCATAATCATTATAACAACCACATACATAAACGATATCCGTCTCCTGTGCCAACCGGGAGATTAATTTCAATGTAAATTTTCCCCATTTAGTATAAAATACCTTTGCATGACCAACTTGATTCCATATATCGTAATTGATATTATTGTATGGAACACTCTGTCTTGATTCTCTATCCGCTGTCAAGATATAAAAATCAAACTTATCATATAAACAATCCACAAGATTTTTAACAGATGTAATCGGACCGCCACTCAGACTTCCAGGCAGATACATTCCCATTATTATAAGTACCCTTATCTTTTCCATAATAATCCTTCCTACCAATCTCCGAACACTTTACACAGTATTATATAACTGCATACAAAACTGTTTCTGTCCAAAAGTCTTCATGCTGACGTATGTATAATCTATATTCAGGGACAAATTTCTTTAACAAAAATACTACTTCGTACAAATGCTCTGGTTTATGATAAATACAGATAGCTAATTGCGGCTTATATGTTCTTATTATTTTTTCGGCACCTTTCAATGCTTCTACTTCTGCTCCTTCAATATCCATTTTAACAATCATAAACCCCCCCCCGTACACACCCTGTCAACAGAATCAACACAGACTAAGTTGCCTGTATCTTCTGTATCTGTTATCATTGACGCTGAACCAGCTTTATTTTTAAATGTCAGGATTCCAGCTGAATTCCACATTCCACAAGGCACATATTGAATATTAGAAAATTTCCTTAATGCGTGTTTACACATCTTCATATTACTTTCATCAGGTTCCCAAGCATATATTTTGTCATAATTATAATTCGCATGCTTTAAAAACTGAAGGATTGTATCACCAATATACGCACCACCATCAACAAAGATATCATGTCCCGAAAACTTCAATATGCCATCCCCCCAATATTGAGGCTTTGTTACATAAGGCTTTATAAGTTTTATGTCTCCGGATCTTCTATATTCTAATATTTTCGCAAAAATAATTTTAGACTTATTATCTTCCAGTAGCGCTTCTACTTCTCGCAATTTCTCCGCATTGGCTTCACAAAATTTTCTAAATTCATATTCTCTTTCTTTTCTATTTGTATCTCGATTTCTTATCTTAAAATATAGTATTTCATGCACGAATCTGTTATTCAATAGCAACGGTACCAGTTTATACAATAAAATATTATGTGACATATATTGAATAATCTTCATTTTTTACGCTCCCCATAATTTATTTTTCTGTTTTGTACATCTGACTTTTGTTTTTCATACAATTTTGCATCTATCAAATAATGATACCAGTACGCCTGTAAATATGTGAAAATCCTTCCTTCTTTTCCGTCTAAAAAACCCAACCTAAAATAATAACGATAAATAAAATACAAACGATTTCTTATTCCTGCAGGTAACTTGTAAAATATTTTATACTTTATTATTCTTCTTCTCCTGGTTTTCTTATCCATATTATTTAACTGTTCAAATTGATTCTCCCCACTATAAAAATCCATTACTTCTTTGGTTGCATAATCATTATGCTTATTGATCCAATGTGTCAGATCCTTATAATCCCTGTGAATACTGTCACTTTTCACTTTTACATAACGACCTTCTTTCAGTACAATGTGTTCGTTTAGATTCCGCTCCTCCATAGAACCTATTCCATATTTAAAAACACATAACTTGGTAAAAGGATATGCACCCCCATGTCTCAGTGATTTTCCCATAAAAATAATTTCAAAGCGCAGTTCTATCCCATTAATATCAGTGTTTTTATTGCTACTGCATATTTCTTCAATTTCTTTGACCGCTTCTTCTGTCAACTCTTCATCTGCATCCAGCTTTAATACCCATTGTGTCTCAATTTTGAATGTGTTTAATCCATATACAAATTGTTTAGCATGATTTTCGAATACATGCGCGTGTACTTCAGCACCAAGCTTCTCTGCCAACTCAACAGTACGATCTGTACTGTAACTATCTATAACCAAAATCCTTTTTACTAAAGATTTGATTGACAAGATACACTTTTCTATATTTAGTTCTTCATTTTTAGTTAATATGATTGCCGTAATATCTGCCATTTATTTCACCTTTTTGCAATAATCAATTTTTGTTTTCCGCTTTCTGTCTTCTCAAGCTCCATAACCATACTCAAAATTACCCCCCCCCCGTAGATTTTTCTAAATTCATTCAGCAACCGTTCTTTTCTAAAACGTTCCGGTTCCGCCGCGATAATATTTACCTGTATCTGTTCTCTTGATTCCTGTACAATTTGCGCTGCAATTATTTCTTCGAATTTGCAGAGTACCAGGCTCAACGCCGCAGCGCCTACTTTTCTTCCGTCTGGTGTCTCTATATAATCGCTTTCTCTGCCCTGCAGCATACGCACAATACGCCCGCGATTTCCCAGTTGTTCATCCGCGGCAGCCAGATCCCCTGTGTCATACCTTATCAGAGGCATAATATAATTGGTCAGTGTACTTCCGATAATATGGCAGAAATCATTTTCTTTATCCGGAATCAATTCCACACATGCAAAATCCTCGTCCACAACCAGCCTTCCATCCGGAAATTCCGATATATTCGCAACCCCTTCTGTCAATCCATAATGCTGAATCGGCTTGCAGCAAAATACTTCCTCGATCTGCTGTTTTTGGGAGACCAATAGATTTTCAGAACCGATACTCACCCACTTCATTGGAATCTGTATCCCTTTCTCATTGAGGTATGCTGCCAGCAATGCAATATTGGATGGGTAGCCGTGAATCCAATGAATGTTGTTTTTCTTTAGACTATCCGCATACTGCTCTACCGTGTCTGTAGTTATATGATATCCGCTGTAAAAAATCTGTCTGCCAGGGAGATCATATCTCCAAAAAGGGGCTTTATCCTGTTTTATGGGTACTGTTCTTTTGCCTCCAAAATTTGCACACAGTGTCTCCCTGTCGATCCCATGTAACCTCCTGTATCTCCACCAAACCGCCCACTGCTCTGCTTCTTCCTGTTCAGATGTATGGAATCTTAACCCTGCACCGGTTGTTCCGCCCGTAGGATGTATTTTAATTCTTGTGTTACGGACCGCTCTGGATATAAAATCTGTCACATTTTGCTGTACCTCTTTTTTTGTGAGAATCGGCAGTTTTCTTAAATCCTCCATCCGTTTTATCTCCGTGGGGCTGATTCCATATGTACAAAATATTTTTTTGTAATGCGGAACCGTATTGTAGCAGTGCTTTATAATCCTCTGTAATTTTCTGTCCCGATACTCACACATCTGCTCATACGACCATGCATTATGACTCTCATATTCTGCTAATTTCTTTTGAAAGTATGTTCCGTAACGCCTGTGCATAATTTTCATCCCTTCGGCAAAGCACGCCGCGTTCTGTGCAAATATTGGCAGTTGATTGTATATATCTGTCTTATCCATTCGTTTTACTATTTCCCTTTCACATCTCATCTCTTTCTATATCAATTGTTTTCCTTACAATCCTGCCTATGTACGAGACTAAAAAGTTATCCATGAAAATAAATAACATAAGAAAATAAATAGCCGCGCCGGCAACAATTTGTACCAACGTGGACATAATTCCCACTTCCATCAATTGCCCCATGATATATATTGCACAAAACATGATCCCTGCACTGAGAAACCTTTTCCATGTACATTGCCAAATTATATGCCAGGTCATATAATCATCGCTAATCTTAACATACAAAATAGCGATTGCAAATTCAGCGATTACCGATGCAATAGCCGCCCCCTTTGCTTCCCAAACGGGAATCATGATTAAATTCAGACAGAAATCAATAAACGCTCCTGCAATAATAACTTTTCCTGATTTTACCCTTTGTCCTGTAGGAGTTAAATACTGGCTCCCACAGCAATTGCTAATCGAAATAAAGTATATCAATGGACTATAAAAATATATTATGTGCACAACCTCTTCGTATCCATCTCCTAAAAACCAGGGTACAAACCCATGAGCTATTCCGCATATTCCCAAAATAAGAGGAACAGCCAAAAATATAGAAAAATCCATGGATTGTCTTAAACGGATCTTCACTTCAAGCGTTTTATTCTGAGCGAATAACCATGACATTCTGGAAGTCATAACGGTATTTATCGAAAGTATTAAGGTTAAGCACAATTTAACTATCCGTGTAGTCTGCTCATAATATCCATTTTGTATTTTATCACCGCAAAAAAAGCCGATCATGACTTTATCCAAAATAGTATACACACTCGTAGCAATTGCCGGAACAAAATACACGATTGTCTGTTTCAGATGTTTCCGCTCCCTGTCAAAGAAATCAATAAAAAAGAAATCAATAAATCTGATTTTAACCAGGTATCTGGGTAAATACGTCCAGGTAGAAATATTTCCCAATAATCCTGAGGCAGATACCAGACCAACATACAGCGCCAAATCATTTTTATCATGTACAAAGCAAAATAAAGCGAAAATACCGAATAATTTTACCGTTAAATTTCTGAATACAATATATTTAAATGCCTCAAATCCTGCAAAAAACCATGATATATCGAAGAGCACAGCAAGAATGGTCATACTTTGCAATATGTAGTAATTTAAGAGCTTCCCATGAACCAGAATAACCATAAGAAATATAATCAGACATACCACTGTAGCAAAAATGCTTAATATCTCAATCTCCCAAAACACTCTGCTATATGCTTTGGGATTATTTCTGTGTATGGCAATTTCTCTTTGACCATAGACTGCGGTTCCCAAAGCGGCAAATATGCAGAAAACAGATACAACTGATGCTGTATAGCTTTGAATTCCCACACCTTCTGGTCCAAAGATGCGAGAAGCATACGGCGCGGTCACTAAAGGTGTGATCATTGTCAGAACCTGATAAAAGGTACTATATAAATAATTTTTTTTAATATCTGCTTCTTTCATATCGTCTTGTTTCATTGAAATGCTCCCATTATCAGGTTCTTAATTTCGCGATAAAATACGCCTGACAGAACAAAATATTTTTTTCATAAACAATACCGGCATCCAGAAAAAGAATCGATACATAAATGAGAGAATCAAAAAGCAAAACATTTTGTTTTCAATTGCCTTACTTATTATTTCCTGATTATATCCGAAGTCCCATTCTTTACGGTCACAAAGATTTCTGCCGAAATAATACGATTTTCTTTTACAATAATTATCTAAATTCATCACTTGAGATAAATTTTCCAACCTTCCTAACACATAGAATCCACTGAGTGTTCGGATCCCTTTTAGTGATTTGGGATTATTTTTTATTGTATTTATTCGAAGAAATTTTTTCATGACAGGGTCATCAGAAATATACGCTTCCTTGCAAATTCTCTTTGAATTGTCAAGATCTCCAATCAAAAAACAACATGATTCCGAGGACATAATATTTGCAGTGAATGGGGCAAAAAAACCGACATCTGCATCGCTAAAGTGAAATCGATCTAATCCAACCGTTGAAGCAATGTAATAAATTTCTATCATCCCACGCAAGCCGTACACTGCCGAAGCTATTTTCAATCCTTCAGCATTATTGGCCCTATGTGTTGCTATCTCACCGTATAGTTCCATCATATTTGTATTAACACAGACCAAAGGAAGACCGATTTCTTCTGCCGCCTTCATACAATGAACTTTTTCGATTAAAAATATGTCCTTTGTCTCCTGATAGTCAATTGGTCCCATTTGACCATTATTCATAAAAAACAAATGCGTAAGCCTATATTTTTCTATAGAATAATTTTTGTATCGATTGATGACATTAAATGAATCAATACCACATGACAGCCCCGTCCCTACCCCCCCCCTGGTATATCTCGTTATAGGTGATACCTCTGCAAAAATATTGACCCGATGAAATGTTCTTGTATTCTCTGCAAGAATCGGAATAAAATGACATGTCAGATTGTAGTATAACGTATCTGACATACTTTGTTCACACTTTATATCCAGACCGCAAGCCATTGCATACTCTAATATCATCAAGACAAAGGGATCTGCATAATCAGTACAAATGTAATCGGAATATTCATCATCGTACTCAAAATACATTTTTAACGTTCTACCTGAGAATTTGATATCCGAACACAGGCTGGTCATATCTCCATTCTTCTCGATATATGCCTTCCCTATATATATCATATCAGCTAATTCACCATCCAAAATTCCAATCACTCCTTTGAATTTTGTCACATCGATCTGATCTCTTTTTCAAAAACATCAAGCGCTTTTCTTACAACATCATCCATATCATAATATCTATATTCTGCCAGTCTGCCGATGAATATCACGTTCTGTTCCATAGAGGCCAGTTCTCTATATTGTTGTGCCAATGCCTGCCACTCATGTGTTGGAAAAGTATAAAACAATTCCCCCTCGTCACAGGGAATCTCTTTTAATATCGTCGTTTTTTTGCTCTTTTGTCCCGTCATCTTCTTAAACTCAGTAACGCGCGTATATTCATAGTCCATAGGCCATCGAGTACTCGCAACAGGCTGATAAGACACACAATCATGCGTTTCAAAGATAAACCTTATACTGCGCCACTTCAATTTCCCCAACTTGTAATCAAAATAATAGTCCAACGGTCCCGTGTAAATAAGTTTTTTGTATTGGATATCCCTGAGAACCTCTTTATAATCCGTGTTAAGCATTACTTTTATTTCCGAATGATGCAGCATATTGCGACACATTTGCGTAAAACCTCCCTGAGGATTTCCCTGATAAATGTCTGTAAAATAACGTGTATCTCTGTTCTTACGAAATGGAATACGACCGATAACAGATTTGTCAAGCTGTGACGGATCCACTCCCCATTGTTTGATCGTAAAATATTTAAAGAACTTTTCATAAATATCCTTTCCACATTGGGAAAGCACGATATCTTCACTTGTCTTAATTTCTGCGATGTTAACTTTTCGACTTTCGATAAAATTATCTATTTCATTTTCTGAAAGGTTCATATTATACAATTGATTAATTGTCTCTAAAGAAATTGGTATCGGTACAAAATTGCCATTTATATAAGAAAGAACCCTATGTTGATATTCATGCCATTTGGTATACTGACATATATAATCAAAAACCTCTTTATCATTGGTATGAAAAGTATGCGGACCATACCTTTGAACAAGGATACCTGCCGCATCATACTCGTCATATACATTTCCGCCAATATGATCACGCTTCTCTATAATAAGTATATTTTTATGAATTTGTGTAGCAATTCTCTCTGCAATTGTTATTCCTGCAAGACCGGCTCCCACTATCACATAATCAAAATACATTACCCCGCTCCTCCCTATTAATACTTTGGTAAATAACTCATATTAACGCCCAATTTGTTATGAGCCGCGTCGTTAACCGCATCCTTGATTATTTTGATATGTCTCATATAATATGCCCCATTGGAACGATTCGTAAAAACTTTGCATCTTCTTAAATAAATGCGTATTGAATAAGTACAACGAAAACCAATCATCAGTACAGGTCTCATGAATAAAGGAGTATTGCATAAAATAGTGACAATCCTGTTTCTAATCTGATAATAGGTCTTGTATGATACCTTCTCTTCTAATACTTTCTTAACTTGATGAACGAGAAAAGCTTTATTTACATTAATAATCTTTGTATACCGCCCTACTCTAAGAGAATACTCCGTATCTGTATACTGAGTAAAATAATCAACGCGCGGATATCCTGCCTTTAACACAATCTCCTTATGAATTACCAGTCCGCAGAAGGAACTCAACTCATATTCAAAAACTGATTTTGCATACTTATTTACGCTAACCGCTTCGTCCTTTAAAGTTAATTTACATTTTATCCTTCTTCTATGTGCAACAGATATTTCCCCACATTCATACACTGTTCCGGAAAAGGCTTTTACGTTCGGATATTTCTTTGCATATTCATTAATATAATACAAATAATTTTCATCAATATGTGCATCGTCATCAATCAACAAAATAAAATCCAAATTCTCCTTTATTATTCTTCTTAAACCTGCTTCGAATCCACCACTGGCTCCCAAATTGTCCCTAAGATTTAATACAATATACTCTTCCCCGGAAAGCGCCTCCAAAAAAAACTTTGTTCGATCCGTACTGTTGTTGTTTACAATAACAACTTTATCCGCACTATATTTCTGCGCAGCTATTTTCCCAATACATTCCTCCAACAAATCACACCTGTTATATGTGACCACAACAATTCCAAATTTCATATAAACACCTTTCCCGATTCTAAACAATATCCTGTTTCATGCAACTGCTTCGTTTCAATACAAGTCTGATTCTAAAAACATTTCTGGTAAAAAAACATTTTAAAATTATAAGAAATATAATCATTTTAAAAAAAGTATCTGTAAAAAACTGGCCGTAGAATCTATTCGCAAAAAAAGACTGGGTAAAATCAAAATATATATATCCATACAGCACAAGTGGAATATTAATTTCATTATTTTTGTATGTCTTCATTGATAAATACATCATCAATTGCCCTATATAAGCCATCAATGCCGAATAGATCATCACCCCGATCATTTTTCCGTCATGATAATAACTGGCAAACATCGTATAAACGTTGCCTGTACTATGACCATTAGCCTTCAAATACAGAGCCGCAAGATAACTCGTATAGTTATAATCGCTATTTCCGGTTAGCCTAAAACAAAAATTATAAAAATTTATCAGGGTGTAATTATTTGGATCCCACTGTATTGGAAAATGATCTATATAATAATTTAAATTGTATATACTTCCCGAAAGATACATATATAAGTAATCCCTAACATCTTTGACTGCACCTCTTCCCAGAAAACTCTGCACAGTGCCAAACGAGAACACCAATACGATAAGAATTCCTGCACCATATATAACTTGTTTTGTCGAAATCATTTTATGCTCTTTAAATGTATACAGCACAAACCATATTGTAATAAAGGCAATGATATATTGAACGATCCCGCCACGACTGCCTCCTACAATTACAGTATTGACACAAGGAAGGATCATATTGATAAAATAAAAAATCCTCATCTTCGAACTATATTTATATATCAAACTATGTGCCAGCAAATATGTAAAAATATAGCCCGAATAAATACAGATACTTCTTGGAAGCCTAATATATAACGGCATTAATTCAGCATCATTTGTAATCAACAACTGTCGTCTGTATGTATTGATTGCCGAGGACAGCGTCAACGCTTTGGTTTGCTGCATTAAAAACATCATAACAAACCCCAAAATGACAAACTGCATAACCATCCAGAACATAATCCGTCTCTTTTTGACGCTAATATAATTATTTCCAACATTACTAATATTGGACGAAATGCGATAAAGTCTGTGCCTAAGCCTGAATATATTTTGAAACAGCAAGGACACAATCATAACGATTCCCAGCCCGATACAAAGCACAGCGATTGTGACAGTGCTTAAGGACAACTCCCACTCAGCCGCCACCATCATACAACCGGCTAATGATACAAGAAAACCAAAAAAGATTCCAAACTGCGGTGTCAGCAAAAAATTTTTAAATGCCAATATAGATATTGATAATAAGATCAATACAATAAACAGAACAAAAATAATCGATATCATTTAATCACCTATCCAGCCATCTAAACAGTCCCCCTCCAACTATTGGATCCATAACAACCCTATCTTCTAAAAAACATTAAATAATCATCTGATAGCAAATTGCGCAAAGAAGGATAGTGCTTAAAATAAACTAATTGAAAAAATATCATTAAAAAAATTGATTTCTTTTTCAACATTGCAATTCTATTCTGATCAAATTTGATTTGTCTCTCAATAATCTTAGCTTTTGAATCGGTTTGCAAACATTGTTTTAATAAAAAACGCTTTATGTCACATTCCAAATGAATGAGTTCTATTCTTCCAGCACTTGAAAACCGATGCTTTGGTGCAGTTGCACTATCGGAGTGTCTTCTGAAAACTATTGTTTTCCGATTATACAAATATAGCGATTCGTTGAATGCTGCATACCCCCACAGCATCGCATCATGAGGTGCATTCAGATAATCTTTGTCCAACATTTCCTCTACTAAAGTTTTTGCACAACAATATGTACAACCCGGACGTGCAACCGAAAACGACGTAAAGCGAAATCCAAACTTTTTAATAGTTCCATCATCACGGCTCAATCCCCTCACTCTTACCTTGTCTTTACGATCAATGTCAAGTGGCGTATAATTTGAGGTCAGCAATTGGATTTCCGGATGCTTTTCCATTACCTGTTTCATCTCTGATATTTTATAGTTTTCCCAGATATCATCCTGGTCACACAGGAATATCAACTCGTACTTACAATCTTTCAGTGCCCGTCTAAAATTTTTCTTCCAACCTATGTTACACTTATTTTTTGTAGCTTTCCAATTTGACAGGTTATTGTTCAAAATATATTTAGTTACCAACTCAAATGTATTATCTGTTGAGCAGTCATCATATATTATTACCTCATCCGGCAATACAATCTGAGATTTAATAGAATCTAATAAACTTAGAATGTATTTTTCTCCGTTATATGTTGTCATCGCAATTGATACTTTCATCCTGTGACCTCTTTTATGTATGAATTCTTACAAGCCAATTGTTTCCCTGCATCCCCCGACGTCATACGTAATGACCCTGGTTCCACACGCCTGGGCTTCGAGATTTACTGTTGGATAATTGTCTTCATAAGTCGGATTTACAAACACATCCGCCGCCGTATATATTTGGGCAAGCTCTCCTGCACTCTCTGTTCTTTTCAAACAGATAACAGTAGCCGTCTGCTCAGATTCCTGAATATCCTCCCCAAACATGACCACAATACTCCTATACAAACTCTCAATTCCCGGAGGAATTGCCATACAACCTTTTTTCTTATTATTTACTCCACATATATTCGTCTTCTCTGCATAGATTCTTTTGGGTTTTTTTACTTTTTTTAGCCTATGAAAGACATTCTGCATCATTCTTTCATTTAAACCTACTAACACAATTGCATACTGTTCATTAAGCAACTCAGCCAATTTTATAAAATCATCAAGCCCCTTTCTTTTTTCCCATACATTTGCAACTCCCAAAATAATCCTTTTGTCTTTCAAACCATACTGTTCTCTAAAATGACTCGGCACTGGCCGAAAAACTTTCGTCTCTACCTTGTTGTAAATTACTTCTGTCCTGTATCCTTTCAAAAAACTTTCTTTTACTAGTTTTTCCAGCCACTTTGATGGCGTGAAGATTGTCAAATCACTAACATTAAGGAATATTTTCTTTTTTTGTATATAGTTCTTCCTACTCCTATCCAACAAAAAACTTCCAGGATACTTATTTTTCTGATTACAGTTATGACAACCCGTCTTCCATTTATCACATTTCACATAAGAAAAGTATGCACAATGTCCTGTAAATGCCCAGCAGTCATGCAGCGTCCAGTATACTTTTTTGTCTGTACTTTTCAGATAATCAAACAGCATTTCTATATTGATGTAGTAGCCGTGAATGTTGTGAATCCATATAACATCCGGATCATAAACCCGCACCCATTTCAAAAACTTCTTTGTAGCGCGTACCGACCCAAAACCATGTCTGTCGAACAACCTTGTTTTCACTCCATGTATACAATAATCTAATTTTGTTCCGATCTTATATGTACTGATATCCTCACAGTTTGCTTCCCCTCTTCCATATGCCAGCACACACTGATGTCCCTGTTTCTGCAGCTCCCGGCATTTATCCGCTGCTATCTTTCCGGTACTTCCGCTTCCTGCCAGAACATTGATAAAAAGATATTTCACTGCATTATTCCTTTCGACTGCTCTCCCATATGATAAACTTTCTCTTTCTCATGATTGACTGCCATTTCCCTTATCTCCAACATCAGCTGCGTAGATTTTAACACTGTACTCAGTTCTCTTTTTCGACTTCCAAAAGGCTGATTGATCGCGCCTCGATGCCCGACATCCTTAGGCCTATATTTTATTTTCGTTTTACCAGAATCAACCCATATTGTCTGCGCCTGAAAATCATCTATCTTTGATATCACATTTCCACACTGCAGATTGATCGTTTCGTTAATCCCTTCAAACGGCTCTGTCCGAGATGTGAGAACAAGCGTCACCAGATCTCCAAACTCAGTCCTGTATGTAACTGTTATATTGTCATCTGCCACCTGGTCATCCGCACATATGATGTTGATGTCGTATTTCGTTGGCACATATCCCCTGATTTCAAACAGATACATCGACAGGTCGATCCAATGCCCCAGATTCCCGCATATCCGGGTTCCTTCCTTCGGATCATTGTACCAATGATCTGGTGCAAGCCTGTGTCCGGAAACAAAGCAATTGAGCGTCATCGGCTGCAGGATATCCTGAATGTATATTTTCAGATCTGCTATTGCTTTCGAAAATGGTCTGTTGTAGCCAAAATATATTTTATCGGGATATCTGCATATCACTTCTTCGAGAGCCTTAAACTGTCTGTCATTCACTGCAATCGGCTTCTCACAGTAAACAATCTTTCCTGCCTTCAATGCTTCTATTGCATATTTACTGTGTGAGTAATGATCCGACGCGATATAGACATACTTACAATCTGGATTCGCAATAAGCTCTTTCCAGTCTTTTACAGGCACATATCCCCAGAAACGTGCCGTAGAAATAGAATTTTCCTTGTCAACATCATAGCATTGCAAAAAACAGCTTCCCAAATTTTTGTATAGAAAATACGATATCGCAGCAAAACCAAACTGTCCGCAGCCAATCAGAGACACGTTCCGCTGCGCCCGCTTTTTAGGGAAAAAGATCCTGAACCAGTTATATCTTGTTCTGCCTGCCACTTTGATGATCGTTCTGAAAAATCCATATAGCCTGTTATAACATACAATCTTTCTCAATCCATCAATCCTGCTCACAATACCTCATCTCTTTTCACACAAATTCCTGCAAAAAAATAAAAGACCTGATGCACTGACTTCACCAGACCTTTTACTTTCTATGCGATTACTTCCAATATACTTTCAGAAATTCGTTTGCTTCTTCCTCACTCATCTGATACGCGTCCATAATATAACATCTGGCGTTTTCCAATGTCACTCCCATTCGTTTATATGTACGTATTGCCCCTATGACCTCTCCCTCTTCCCTGCCATTATAAAAAAACATATCATCTCTCGAAAACTGTGCCATTGTCATATTACACACCTCCTGATCTGCCAGTAAATCCACAAAAATCTGCCTTTTAATCATCAATTTCAGAAATTCTGCCACCGTTGATATATTCCCTGGCATTATATATCCTTCCCGCTTTTCGGCTCTCATCGCACGCTGAACATATGTGATCCCATTCGCCACCAACGCATAGTCCCGCATATCATTATCGTATAGTTCAAATCGTTCCGGAACAATATTATTCTCAATATATGCCAGGATTTCATCCAATGTCATCCGAAAATCATATACATGCACAACTGCCTCCAAATCCGACTCTATACACTTCTGTTTATATTTTTTATCCATCTGCCTGTAGGAATCACTCAATCGGAGATCATACTGCACTGCGAGGGGAAGTTTTTCATCCCACACCTCCAGTCCTGTCTGTAACATATACAATTTAGGGATTGGAAAACATATCCGTCCTTTACCATATAAAAGCCGGGCACTATCCACTGTTGAACGCAGACCTGCAACCATATATTCCAATAATCTATATGGTATATTGGGTGAAACGGTTGCCTGATTCTCTATCATATAGTAAAAGATATCATCGCACATAAATCCCAAATCGTTCTCTTTATTTCCAAATAATACCGGGCGCACATTGGCTGTAGTTATCAATCCCGCTTCCACACCTGATAAAAATGAAGCCAGTTTTCTCTGACGTTTTTCTGTCGCATACACTGTCTTAAAAAATGTATCCCTGACCTCTCTGTTTACAGGTATCACTTCCTGAATATTCTTCTGTGTGCTCTTGTCTTCCACTCTCTGTTCTCCTCTATTATATCATGATATGTAAAACATACCAAGCCCCTGTTTTATGCCCGAAGTGCGATCATTTGTTCTGCATTGATATTAACATAGCACTTTATGAGTGTATTGTCAAGATGATTCGAATGTATATTCAGAAAATATGTTTTTCTTCTATTTCTCTAACGCCCCCAGCAGCATCCCACACCCCAGGATCGCATCCGCTATCGCTTCATTCTTCCGCTCCCCGCGCAGCACTTCCGCAATATATTGGTACTCGTCCCGGATCCCCTTATCCTGCTTTAGTTTCGTCTCTGTATGCCGGTTCGCGCTGTATGTCGTGAGACTCACATAGTTGTTCATCTCACACACTGTACCATTTGAAAATACCCGCAGCTGCTCTTTGGGATATTTCCTGCTCCCCATCGAAGTGTAGAGGATCGTTCCGACTGCCCCCGATTCGAACTGCAGGTCGATGACCGCGTTATCCTTCATGGCATACGCTTCATTCTCTGCGAAATGCACCTGCAGTCCTGTCAAATGGCTCCCGTCAAGGCTCTGGATCGTGTCAATAAAATGACACGCCTCGCCTATGATACGCCCACCGCCTTTTTTCGCATCCTGCACCCAGTGTTCCGCCGGAATAAATCCTGCATTTGCGATGTAGCTGTATACTGCCGGTATCTTTTCCGTCTGGAGCGTGCGCCGGATCTGCCTGACCAGCGGCGCAAACCTGCGGTTGAGTCCACAGAACAGCTCGCCGTCCGCCTTCTCGTAAGCGGCTTTTATGCACTCGAGTTCCTCTGCACTCAGGCAGAGCGGTTTTTCGCAATAAACATGCTTTCCCGCTTCCAGTGCCTCGACGATCAGTTTCGCGTGGCTGTTGTGCCGTGTCGAGATCGCGACGAGGTCAATCTTGTCATCTTCCAGAAGCTGTCTGTGATCATTCGTCGTGTATTCAAACGAAAACATCTCATTTGCCTGGGCCGATGCACTGCCGCCTGTCGTGGCAAGCCCTCTGAACTGAAACAGACCTGTCTCCTGCATGACCGGAAGGAGTGAAGCCCGCGCAAAATTGCCGGCGCCGATCAGACCGAGGCGGATCGCTGCGCCTGCCACTTTTTTCCGGGAGACAGATCGGGCATGTTTCACTGTGCTCTTCCACTTTTCCGGATCCTGGCCATACTCCAATAAAATGCCTATATATTGCTCATGTCCTGGGTTATCCGTCAGCATCTCATAGGCATCGGGCGCCTTTTCAAAGGGAAACACATGGGTGATCAGATCGGAGAGATCCAGGCGTTTCGTCGCGAGCAGCCGCAGAAATTCCTCGACGTTCCTGCCCTCTGTAAATCTCACATATCCGATCGGATAATCCACCCCCTCCTCCTCGTAGGACGCGTCGTACCTCCCTGCTCCGTATGACCGGGCGATCTTAAAGCTTAGCTCCTTATTGTAAAAGGGTCTTCTGTCCAGGTTCATCTTTGTGACGCCGATCATACAGATCACCGCCCTGTCCCGCGTGATCGCTTCCGCCAGCTCGATCGGTGCGTTGGAGTCCGCGGCGGCAGTGATGATGACCTTGTCCACGCCTCTGCCTTTTGTCAGGGAGAGCACCATGTCCGCCGCATGGTCGTCCGCCGAGTTGATAAATGCCTTTAATCTGGTGTCAGGAAGTGTTTTATCCGCAACATCAAAACCGATCACATCGCATCCATATGCATAGAGGATCCTTGCTGTCATATGACCCAATAACCCCAGCCCGACCACGGCTACTGTCTCCCCCGGAATTATCTCCGCCTGGTGGATCCCTTCGAGTGCGATCCCGCCAAGCGCACAGAAAGCTGCCTGCCTGATGTCATCCACTCCGTCCGGAATCTTTTCCACCAGGTTGTGTCCCACGCGGTTCACCTCGCTGTGATACGCCTGTCCGACCATTGCCACCAGGTCTCCTTCGGAAACTTTCGAGACACCTCTTCCGGCTTCCACGACCCTGCCCACGCCGGAATACCCCATTGGCATCGGTTCTTTCAATTTCCCGAAAGCAGCCTCCATTGTCGTGAGAATCCCGTCCGTCGAGATCTTTTCCGTCACTTTCCTGACCTGATCCGGGCGTTCGATCGCTTTTCGGATCAGGTTTTTCCCACCGAAAGATGCGATCGTGCGCTCCGTTCCTGCACTGACTACAGAATAGAGCGTTTCCACAATGACCATGTTGTCTTTAACCACAGGACAGGGCGTATCTGCTATATTGATCTTTCCACTGTCCACCGACAAAAATAACTGTTTCATAACCTTCTTATCCAACCCTCTCATTCAATCTACTGCGCGCATCACAGGTGATACACCCCATCCAGCGTGCAGACATTATGGCAGTCCAGCACGATCTTCCCGCGCAGCCGGTCTGTATTTTTCCGGATCTCATCATGCTTTACCATGATCACCACCAGATCAGCCTCCTGCAAAAACGCTCCCAGATCGTGGTACTGATTTTCGACCACGTCATCTGTGACAAACGGATCGTACACCTTCACCTTATTCCCGCACAGATGCCGTTCCATGGAGTCGAGCATCTGCAGCGTCGGGGACTCCCGCAGATCATCCACATTCTCTTTGTAGGTCAGCCCGTAGATCCCGACCCGGCTGATGTCTGTCATACGGTTTTCTTTCATGATCTCATGGATTCTGTTCAGCACAAAATCCGGCATGCTGTCATTGGTCTTCATGGACTCGTCGATCACCTTTGCAAGGCTTGGATAATCCCCCACCAGAAACCACGGATCCACGGAGATACAATGCCCGCCGACCCCGGGACCGGGCTGCAGTATATTTACCCGCGGGTGCATGTTGCAGATGCGGATGATCTCATACACATCCATATCGTCGTGACGGCATATCTTTGCCAGCTCGTTGGCAAAAGCAATGTTGACTGCCCTGTACGTATTCTCCACGACTTTTGTCATCTCTGCCGTGCAGATATCCGTGACTACGATCTCGCCCTGACAGAAGGAAGCGTAATATTTTTTTACCTTTTCTCCGATCTCCCTGTCATCAACACCGATCGTGCGGTTGTTGTGGATCAGCTCATAAAGCATATTTCCCGGTATGATCCGCTCCGGAGCGTGTGCCAGGTGAATATCTTTTTCCGCCAGAAGCGGCCGTATATATTTATTGATCGTTCCGGGAGAAATGGTAGATTCGATCACAATGACAGCCCCCTGCACTGCGACTTTCAGCACTTCTTTCACCGCGGCGACAACATAGGCAGCATCGACTTTTTTGGAAAATTTGTCGTAGGGTGTGGGCACGGAGACGATATAGGCATCTGTCGCCTGGTACTGCGCCGTAAAACGGATACCGCGCTCCACTGCTGTCTGGAACAATTCCTCCAGACCATTTTCCTCAAATGTGGTATGCCCTCCGCTCAAAGTGCGGATCAGCTCCTCATTATGATCCGTCCCGACAACCTCGATCCCGTGCGCCGCCATCATAAGCGCTGTCGGCAGACCGATATACCCCAGCCCGATTACATTGATCATCTTGTATTCTCTCCTTGTATTTTATGGACATTCGCTTTTTGTCATTCTTTTTGTATGGTGCTCATAACAGCTCTATGTGGATCTGTATCTCTGCGCTCTGCTCAAAGCGTGTCCTGACCTCCAGGACTTCTTTTTTCCGAAGCTCCCCGAAATCCTGTGCATAACAGCAGATGTCCCCTTCCCTGTGGATCAGCCCGCTGCTCCCCGGCGGGATGCTGATGAGCGCCAGCGTTTTGTCGGCATCACACACACGGATCTGCTGGCTGTCTTCACTGCTATAGTGACAACGCGGATCCAGATGAAAAAACTGCCTTGCACAATGTCGCTGCCTGTCATTCGCAGCAATGCGGTCCGTTATCTCGCAGGACGCTTCTGTCAGCCTTATGCTCCGCTCGAAACGGTCTTTGTAAAAAGACCGGAATCTACCCAGAACCACTTGATCTCCCATCTGGCATTCTACGGCGGAAATCTTTCTGGCTGCCCTGTGTTCGCCCCACAATTCCGCCTGCTCCCTCTCATCGATCATAACCGTATTGTGCGCCCTCGCCGACCGGAAAAACAGTCTGAGTTTTCCCTGATACTGATATGTGCCGGAATTAACGAACAGGGCTTTCTGATCGATAGACAGCTCAAAACTCAGACAGTCACAATGTGCGTGCCCGCCCATATAGGAAGGTCCTGTCTGTCCACAGTCAAACAACAGCGCATACGCACCGGCATACAGCTTATAATACCCCGAATCTTCAAATACGGTACGGTCACACGAAACGCCGCTGCCTGCTATGTTCCGCACTGCCTCAAGCAGGCTCTCTGTATCCTTTGCCACATTGTCTCCCGCGTCATTAAACAGCGGCGTTCTCCCAAATCCGCGCGAGACACAAGCCAGCGCACCAGCCATGCGCATGATCACCGGCAGGAGTTTACCTGCCTCCGCCCTGTGATCCAGCGCTGCATGTACCCGCAGCAGATCCTCCAGAATGATCTTGTGATACAGAATACTCCGCTCGTAGTGAAGCCCGTCCGGAAGGATCTGCTCTCTAATCTGTCCGCAAAATCTGTCAAAATACTTTCTGTATAATTCTGTCTCCCCAAAGAATACGCTGCAGATCAGGATCGTCTTTAGATTCTCAAAATAATGATTTGCAAGCAGCGCCAGCTCCTGCGTCCTGATCAGATATTGATACTGCTGATAGATGCTGTCTGTCAGCTTTCCTGCCAACTCCGTTCCCCGGAGCCGCTCCTGCAGCAGATCCATGCAGATCAGAAGATTCGGTATTCTCATGGAAATCGTGTAGGGCTCAAAGCTGTCCTTTACAGGATGATCGATCCATGCCCTCACATATTCACACCACTTCGCGAAATACGGATCTGTCTGTCCTTCCCCGCATGCCGCGGCAAGCGGTATCAGAAATTCCAGATAATGGAGATTGTAATTCCAGAGATGGGATGCGTCAGAGATCTCCCACTTTGCAAGGTCGATGTGATGTTTCTCATGCAGGATCCGGATCTCATTTCTCATCAGCTCATCCAGTCGGTAGCGCGACAGATACGCCTGATTAAGATCCAGCTCGGGAATCAGCAGCTTCACCGGAAACACTTGCCCGGCGTACCGCTTCCTCATCCGGGCGATCCTTTTCTCTCTTCGCCCGCCTGGCAGTCGTCTCATCAGCTGGTGCCGGATCTGGACGGGTTTTAAATATCGAATGGTATTGATATATCGGTGTATTTTAGTTAATCCGCGCACATTCCCTTCAACTCCTTCACAAAAAGCTGTGCGGAATACTGGAGGGAATACTGCCCCTGCATTCGCTCCATCGCATGTTTTTTCATATGATCCATCGCTTCCCTATTGTTGTACAAATTATTGTACAATTGTAAATACGCCTTCCACAGCGCATCCATCCGGTTTGGCTGCACTGCGATCCCCAGCCCGGCGTCCTCCAACACAGACACCGCGTCCCCCTCTGCCGCCAGCAGTACCGGGCAGCCGACGCCCAGCGCCTCATATATCTTCGTCGGTATGCTGTCCCTGAGATTCTCATTGACCAACGGCACAAAGCTGATATCCGCCGCTTTCAACACGGTATAGATCTCCTGGTTGGACAATTTCCCACCAAAAAACACGTTGTCGAGCTGATGCTCTCTGACGTGTTCCCTTAACTCCCGCTCCTCTGCCCCTCTGCCGTAGAGCCAGAACGCAGCATTCAATTTGTTTTTCTTTGCCTGACCGGCGATGTGTAACAGTTGCTTTAATCCCTGTGCCAATCCAAGGTTTCCCGTGTACACACAGACAAATTTGTCCTTTGCCGCAACCCTTTTGTACAGCGTCAGATCTAACTGATTCTGCAGGAAATGCATGTCAAACCCGTTGGGTATCCTGACAATATGTTGATGCGGCGCATACTCTTTGAGTTTATTTACTTTCCCTTCACTCACAGCTGTGATCAGATTCGCATGCTTTAGCATAAAATCCCGGATAAACCGGAAGATTTTATAATAGATACTGTTTTTTGTAAACTCATTCATCTCCAACGCCACATCCGGCCAGATATCGCGGACATCGTATACCAACTTTGCGCGTTTTATCTTAGCCATCAGCCATCCTGCCATGCTGATCAACGCGGGCGGCGTTGTCGTGACCACGATGTCGATCTTTCCTGCTTTCCCCAGACTGCATATGGAGGAAAGTGCAAGACTGATCCCGTTTGCCAGTCGGTAAAAAGTATTTTTCTTTCTCAGCGGTATCGCGGGGCAATACACGACTTCCGGCTCTCTGGCAATCCCCTTTATATCGGGTGCCAGGATCACCGCCTCGTGCCCTTGCTGTTTCAGCGCTTCTTTCAGCGCACGCATCCTCTTTGTGCAGGGGTTATCAATCAGATAGGGATCTCCCATATGTATCAGTACTCTCAGCTTCCTCTCCCCCTCTTTGTTTTCCCACGCTCGATCGCGCTGTACTGCCTTTTCACTTTTTCTCGATGATCTCCAGCCCGGCCTCTATCCGCATCGTCCGCCCTAACATGTCGATATCGAGCCACGCTTTCCGCTTGTGGCGGTCGATCCTGCGGATGAATCCTTCCATTCCTGTCAGCGGTCCTTCTGTTATCACAACAGTATCGTTTTCTATAATGCCCTCCGACACTTTCATCGGCATCTCGCCGACACCCATTTTCTGCAGCAGCCCGATCTCTTCCTCCCGCAGCGGCACGATCTCATTTCCCGTGCCGAGCAGCCTGGTCATGCCAATCACGCCCTGCAGACTTTTGTGCAGTGCTGTCAGCTGACTGCTGACCATAAATACATATCCCGGAAACAGGATCCTCTTCTCTGTGTGCCATGTGCCATGATACTTTTTCCGCTCCTCGTAATACGGTACAAAACATCGCTCCAGCACACCGGCATCGATCACATTCTGACACTGCCTTACGATCCTGTCCTCTGTTCCGCTCCGCACCTGCACCACATACCACATGAACCTCGCCCCCCAAGAAATTGTTCAGGATCTTTTTGACATGGCTCCGCCATTCCACCATGTTTCATGCAGATCAGTGTCTTATGTATGTCTTCTCTGCTTCCCCGGACGCGGCAGTGCGACGATCCGTTTCCGCAGATCTTTTCTAGTAAATATATTTACTAGAAACAGTATAAAATAAACCGTGATATATGTCAATGCTTTTTTGCACCGGACACCCGTCAGAACCCTTCCGTGCTCTCCGGCAGAAACATCACTTTCACCGTGAGCAGTATCATCTGCAGATCCAGCAGCAGAGACTGCTTTTCGATATACATCAGGTCCATCTTGAGTTTGTCCTCCGCGCTTGTATTGTATTTTCCGTAGATCTGCGCATACCCGGTGAGTCCGCCGCGCACGCGCAGCCGATACGAAAACTCGGGCAGCTTTTCCGTGTATTTCCTGACGTGCTCCACGCGCTCCGGCCTCGGTCCCACGATGGACATATCGCCCTTTAATATGTTCAAAAGCTGTGGTGTCTCGTCGAGACGCACAGCGCGTATCACCCTGCCTGTCCGCGTTATGCGGCTGTCCCGCAGCCCGGCAGGCTTATAGCCCTGCTTCTCGGCATCCACGATCATGCTGCGGAATTTGAGAATGTCAAATTCCCTGCCGTCTCTGGTCACCCGGCGCTGTCTGTAAAAGATCGGGCCCCTGTCCTCCAGCCTGATGCTGACAGCGGTCAGCAGCATGAGCGGCGAGAAGAGGACGAGCAGCAGCAGCGAGATGCCGACATCGAGCACCCGCTTTCCACGATACTCCCCCCGCCTCGCGCCTGACACGAGAAGCGGCGTGTCGATCAGATACCTGTACTCGTAATTTGTCAGTATGATGTCCTCAAGCTTTGGGGTGATATACACGTTTCTGCCGTCTGCCGCGCACGCCGCCAGGATCTCCGACCGCAGCTTCTGCGACACATGGCAGAGTATCACCGTGTCAAAATCCCGCAGCATCCCGATCAGCTCGGTCTTTTTGCAGGTATCGGGGCACACTGCCTGTATGTCAAACAAACCGGCATGCTTTGCCCGCAGTTTTCGCACCAGATCGTCCACCGAAGTCTCGATATTCCCCTCCCGATGCGCCCTTTTTGCCCCGTAGACGATCACTGTCCGCTGCACGGGCGTGTACTTTGCAAAACAGGACTTGTTCAGTGCCAGAAGCACCAGTGTGCCCGCCAGCTGCACCGCTGCCGCGACCAGCCCCGGAACGAGCCCCGCAAACCGCATGTGCATCATGTAGCACATCAGATACAGGATCAGATCGGACATGCCGACCGCCAGGAACTGCGACAGCATTAGCTCACTGATCCTGCAGCTGTGGATCCTGAAAGCGTGATACAGTTTGCCAAACGCATAGTACACAAGGGCATACAGCAGAATCGAAACTGCAAGTCCCTGCTGCCAAAAAGATGAAAAAGTATGCTCGTTATAGTAGAGCACCCACACGTAGCAAAATATGATGATATTCCAAAACGGTATCAGCGCTTTCATAAAATTTAAAAACAGATTACTTCTCATTGCGCTGTCTATCTTCTTTCATCTTCATGAGCTCGCAGAAAAATCCGTCCACACACCATACGCCGAACACGACAAACATCAGCACAGCCACCGGTATCACAAGCCGCTTCACCGCAGCGAAAAATCCGCCTGCCGCCGTGTACTGTGCCGGCACGGCGATCTTGTACGCATTTGAGAAAAGTGTTGTCGTATAGTATTCCTGTGCTGTCTGCTCTGTCAGATCCGCCCATTTTGCGATCGTCTCCGCCACGGATGACATCTTGCCCTCCACATAATCATACTCCCCCTGCGTGTTCTGTCCGACCGTTCCGTTGACTGCGTTCAGCAGTGTGTATGTCTCATTCAGTTTTGTGTTGAGTGACGCGATCTCCGTTGACAGCTCCAGCCGCTCTTGTAGCAATTTATCATAGTACTCATTAGTCTGCTCGATTTCCTGCGTGGACTCCTGAGAGCTTACGATCACCAGCGGATCTTTCTGGTACTTGTCGATCACGGACTGTATGTTGGTAAGCTCCAACTGGCACTCCGCGATATCCATGTTGTATTTCTTGATCCTGTACTCGTAATATTCCCGCTGACGCGACACGTCCTTCGTGAGTGTATGGCTCTCTATGTAAGAATTCAGATTTGCAATGTCAATCTCCGCTATCGTGTCAAGCGCCATGGAGATATCGCCGAACGAAAGCCCCGTGCCCGATGAGCGGAACTCCGGCGCCTGATCCCGCCGCTCGCTCACATAGCCCTGCATGATCTCCATCTGTGTCTCGAGCATATCCATCGCTTCCGCATAGTCATAATCCTTATAGTCGATCAGATTTCCCGTGACGGTGAGCACTTCCGTGTTCGCGTATGTGTCCATGAAATACTCCCTGTAGCTGTCGAGTATCGCGTTTAATACCTTCACCGCGTCCTTCCCCGACATCCCCGGATTCTTGCGGAGGTACACGATGTACTGTGACGGGAAGTACGATATGTCGAGTATCTTCTCATAATTGGACACGTCCTCGAGTGACATTTCCTTGATCACCGTGATGCGCTCTACGGCGTCCTCGGGCACTACCCCCTCTATATCAATGCTCTCGCGTATTTTTTCCGAATCAAATTCCGTCGTCCCCAGGGACATCAGCGCGTCCTCGATCACTTTGGGCGACTTGATCTTGTTGATGTCAAACGCTGCCCCGTTCGGATCCAGCCCATTTTCAATCCCCTCGTACTGCAGTGTGATCACGGCGCGCGCGTAAGTGCTCTGCCCCACTATGTAATCCACACCTATGACGATCAGTCCCAATAAAATGCCTGTGCACAGTGCGATTGCCATCGCATATCTGTACAGCCTTTTCTTCTTGTTCATGTGACCTGCTATGTTCACAAGGTCAATCTGTGTCTCCTCCGATTCACCGCTGTCCATATGCAGGTATATCTTTGCATCGCTCTGCGCCGTCTGTCTGCAGTCTACACTTCCGTCCTTACACACTTCATTGCGCTCCTCAGCAAAGCCGCTATCGCTGTTATGCATAACATTCCTCCTGCTATTATCATGGCGAGCACGCCATCGATCCCGCCATGTCTGTGCACCGCCTGGTTGTCTGTCCGCTCGATCACTGTAAATCCCTCGCTGCCGATCACCATACTCTCCGCTGCGGAATCATCTGTCTCCCTGCCAAACCCTGCACCGTCGACCGGATCTGCCGCGGTCTCACCCGGCGGCACTTGTGCCTGTCCGCCGATCGTTTCCGCCCCGGCGATGTCACCTTCCGCAGGCTCCTGTCCTTCTCCCGCGTGGCTGCCTTCCGGCGCCTGTCCTTCTCCGGCATGATCTTCCGCTGGATCTTGTCCTTCTTCTGCGTTGCTGTCTTCCGGTGCCTGTCCTTCACCAACATTATCTTCCGCAGGATCCTGCCCTTCTTCCGCGTTACTGCCTTCCGGTGCCTGCTCCCCCCCGGCGTTGTCTTCCGCCTGTACCGGTGCATCCCCGGCGCTGTCATCCCCGGAGGGCGGCGCCTCCGCTGACGCTTCTCCGCCGTCTGTGTTCTCCGGATCCGAGGGCTCCCCGGCACTGTCATCCGCCGGCGCCGGCGGTTCTCTGTCTGCATCTGCGGTTATCTGAGGCAGTATTGCCTGCGCATCCGCGATCAGCCTGTCCATCTCGCCAGCCTTCACATACCCTTCCGCGCCAAAGTCCGAACGCACCCGATACCATACGCCGCCCGCGTCATCATTTTCCGCACCGGCGACTTCAAATCCGTTTCCGACGATCAGGTTGGCAATGACATCACTGTCCTCCGACATACCGCTGTAGATCTTTGCGGAGGAAGGCTGTGGAATACTCCCCTCCTCCGCCGCGCACACCGTGGAAACATCCCTTCCGAAATATATGGAACATGCCGTAAATATCGTACACAGGAGCACCGCAGACCATCCTGCCGCGCCTGCTCCACACTTTTTTGCAGATCCAGAACCCATCCTAACACCTCGCAATGAAATATTTCCTGTGCAATCGAGCAGGGGAATGACCTTCTCCACTACTCGCGCGCGGGGTGCGTGCAGCAACGCTGCTAATTTCCTTACGCACCCCCGTGCAATCGAGCAGGGGAATGACCTTCTCCACTGCTCGCGCGCCGGGCACCCGTCAGCTTCTGCTGACACTCTTCCTCTGGGTGCCCGTGCGCATAAACAGAAAAGCCGCACGCATATACATGCAGCTTTCCGATAAGGCTGTCGCCTACAGTTCAATTATGCCAGTACCAGCACTGTGATCACAGAAGGTACACCCTTAAATGCACCGAGCACCGCGCCTGTCACGGGATCAACGATCCCCTCGACGTACTCGATCGTGCCGTCTGCATTTACGCTCATGAGCATGATCAGCGCACCGTTTGTCACGTTTTTCACCACACCCGCAGATGCGATGTTGTTTCCAAGTGCGTCCGACGCGACTGCCGCTGTCTTTACAGTACCGCAGTTGTTTACCGCAATGTCAGCGCCCTTTGTCGCGGCAAGCTGCTCCACTGTCTGCTGGAACACCGGTGACGGTGCCTGTGTCAGCAGCGCCGAAACCTGTGCAACGATCTGCGTTGCCGCCTGTGTCTGCTCCGCGGCACTCGATGCCGGCGTGATGTTTGCCGCGATCGCCGCAATGCTTGCCACCGCCTGCGCAACCTCCTGCTGCTTTGTCGCGACTACTTTGTCGAGCGTGATCGCCGAGACTGTGCCGTTTGGCGACGCGATCGCCACCTGGATTGCCGCCGGTCTGATCGCCGCTCCCGCCTTCGTCTCCGCGACGACTGCCGCCACGGGTTTCGGGTTGGACGGTGTTGCCGCTGCCGGCCTTGACGGCGCCGGCGCCGGAGTCGAAGTCTCCTCCTGGCTGCTGCTTCCGCTGCTGCTGTTGTCAGAGGTGGTGCTGCTCGCTGCCATCGCTGTAAAAGACATGGACAGTGTGAGCGTGAGTGCCAGAACTGCCGCTATGAACTTTTTCTTCATTTTGATCTCCTCCTTTTTTATTCTATATATAAACTGTTGTAACGACCCGGATCCCTTTGCAAAATCCTGTGTGGGATCGCTGCAATCTCTTTATATATCATCATTAATCTGTCCTTATGGATCCGACACCCTGACTTCCTGGTAAAATACCTCAAACATGATTTTCTGCAGCGCATCCTCATCAATATAATAATCATTGTAGAAATCCTGCTTTCCGTTTTCCCCGACAAAATATTCCGCCTTGTCCACTCCGGCAAGCTGGTAGAAGGACTGCTCCGCAAGTGTACAGTCAAGCGCCTTTGAGGCTATATATACCGCCTCGTCCACCGATATATCCGTATTCATATAGGACTTGAGCGACTCGTATATATCTTTCACAAACACAGGGTTCGCCTTGATCTCCTGCATTGTGCGTCCCATCGCCACCCTCATAAAATCTTTCTGTCTCCCGAGTCTTGTCGTCGGGCTGCCCAGTGTGTTGTACTGTCTGTACCTTAGATAATCCACCACGTTCCTGCCCGTGAGCGTCTGCGTACTTCCCTGCACGTACGCCGCGTTGTACGCTGTCATGTCATCCGGCACCACGATCTCTATGCCGCCCAGACGGTCCGTGATCACGGAGATCGCATTGAAGCTCACCGCACATGCCCCGTGAATGGGCAGCCCGCACATAAGCTCCGACACGCTCTCCTTCATCTTGCGAAGCCCCAGCTCCCCGCCGCCTGCATACCCATACTGAAGGCAGATCTGGTTGTAGATCGTGTCCACCTGCTCACTCTCGCTGTTGAAGATCTCGACGTTCACCATGGCATTCCTCGGGATTCCGATCACACTGATCTCCTTGTCCGACTGGTTCAGGGACACCAGAAAGATCGTGTCCGCCTGACCCGCGTTCCAGTCTGACAATTCCGTCTCCGAGGACAGGCTCCCGCCGTGATCGATCCCCAGAAGCAGGAAATTCAGCATGTCCTCCCGGTACTCATACACCTTTCCTCCGTAGACAACCCAGTCCTCCTGCCACGCCACGCTGCTGTTGTGCTCGAGATCCTGTCTGATCCGCGTGACTTCCTCGAGATCCACGACCATCGTCGGACCTGCTGCATTGGCCGACGCCCGCAGCGCGATCTCCCCTGATTTGTACAGGATTGTCCCGGCAAGGCCCAGGACGAGCAGGATCGCCAACAGTGTCGACAGCAGGCACATGAGCACTTTTTCGAACCCGCTCTTTTCTCTCTTTCCTTTTTCGGTTCCTGATCTGATATTCTCTGATCTGCGATTTCTTGCCCTAACCGCTTCTCTTCTCTTTTTTGTTCGCCTTTTATCCATCTTTATTCCATCACCAATAAGACCCCATCGCGCGATATCCTATTGTTCGATCCCCGCAGATCACGGTGCGTGCTCTGAAACAGCAGGGATCAAAGCAGGATGCATCCTGAACTCAATAAAATCTATAAAAGTCCCACTATACTTTAGTAAATATATTTACTAAAATTCAGTATAAAATAATTGGGGAAGCATGTCAATGTTTTTTTGCAAATTCTTTTAATCTGCTATTTTATCTATGGAAATTTTGATTTTTTGTTCGTCAATCCCAGCAGATAATCCGTTGTGACATCATAGTACTTTGCAAGCGTGATCAGATGCCGGATCGGCAGTTCGTTAGCCCCCCGCTCATACCTTGCATACATCGTCTGTGATGTTCCCAATACAGTCGCGATCTCCTGCTGCGTCAGGTCGTTATCCTCACGTAGATTGCGCATCCGTATGATATAATTCATAATTCCCTCACCCCGAGATTAGCATAGCAAAGTATTGTCTACTGCCCTTCTTTTAATATATATTTTTACTATTTTTGTGGTTTTTATGATTTTCATGATATAATATAAGATTTGTAGTAGACATATTCGACATTCTATGATAATATGTATCTATGAAAAATGATGAAGCTTTTAAAAAACACAGACATTTTGCGATAATTTCATTGTGTATCCTTCTCTGTTCAGGCTGCTCATCGGCGCGGCAGGCGCCGGTGGCACCTGAAATATCAGTTGACCTGTCTGAAAAACAGCCTGCACAGCAGTCCGATGCCGACATCACGATCCCTTCTATATTGATAGGAGACGAGATCGCACAGACGCAGGCGGACGTTGCCGCCACAGACAACGGAGACGGGACCGTCACCTATTCGCTAAAGGGCGACGAGATCGACCGCATACTCTATCAGATCGCTGACAATCTGTCCGACAGCATCCAGGATATCCTTGACAATGACGATTACTATCCCAATGTAACGGCGATCACACATGATGCCGAATACACGACTTTCACGATCTCGTTGTCAGACGGTCAGATGAATCTATATGAATCAATGCTTGTGATGTCCTTCTATACGATCGGCAACAGATATCAGATCTACAGCGGCGTTCTTCCCGAAGATGCCGTCACAACAGTGATCTACGTCAATGCCGCTGACCAGACCGTGATCAGCCGATCCGATTCCACCTCCGTGGAGACCTTCTCTCAGATAGAAAAATGACCAGAACTAAAAAAGCCTGAGTTTTGAACTCAAGCTTTTTTTATGTCTTATTATGCTATCCCACGATCGCGTCCCTCACCGCGTCGAGCTGTTCCTCTGTCATTCCGCAGGGCGGCATGACAAACGACTGGCTGTCGTCATCGTATCTCGGTACCAGATGCATGTGGAAATGAAATACGGTCTGACCCGCGATCTCATTGTTGTTCTGAAATACGTTAAAGCCGTCGCAGCCGAGCTTTTCCGTCATCGTCACTGCCATCTTTCTGGCAAGCGGGAGCACTTTTGCCGCGGTGCTGTCGTCGATCTCGTACAAATTCCTGTAGTGATCTTTTGGCAGGATCAGTGCATGCCCCTTTGTGACCGGGTTCAGATCCAGGATCACCCTGAAATCGTCATCCTCATACAATGTCCGCGACGGGATCTCACCGTTTGCGATCTTACAAAATATACAATCCTCTTCTCTCATAGCGTAACCACCTCCATTTTATGCTTTCTTTTTTATGCTTTCTGTGTCGCAAAGACATACAGGAGATCCAGCGTCCGCAGCACCTTGAAATCCCCCTTCATCTTCATGTCCCCTGACATGAACGCCTTCTGAAAGGTCATGTGTCCCGCTATGATCTCGTCCATGATGTCCATGGGAACCTGCATCTCGACGTCAACACTGTCCACGTTCCCGTAATAACACTCCATCTCCGTGTGGTTCACCTTGACGATCAGCGGCAGCCGCATCTCCGGCATGATGAACTTGTAGACTGCGCGGAACCCCGCCTGCGGATAAAAGTGATCCTTGAAATCCTGCAGGAACCTGGTGCTGTCCGGCTCCTTCACGTTCATCAGATCCTTGAACATGCTGGCAAGTTCCTGGATATCCTCCTTCTGCTTCTGCACATACAGATCGTCGCTGGCAAGCTCCGAGAGCTGCTCTGCCTCCTGGGGTGTCAGGTTCAGGCTCTGTGTGAACGTGATCTTCTGCTTCACTGCCTGGTTGCTGTTGGGGAAGAGCGGCACCTTCTGGTTGATGGATCGGTACATGTCCTCCGTGCGCTTCTCGATCACTCGGTCGTAGCCCGCATCCTGCTCCAATTCCGAGACTTCCGCGATGTAACCGCAGATCCCGGTGATGGGGCGTCCTCCGAGGATCTCCCACGCCTCGGTGAGCGTCTTGACCGCATCGTGCTCACCGTAGGTCGTCGCCATGACGACGGGACACATGTAAATGTTTGCGATCTTTTCCTTGTCCCCGTACAGCCAGCAGGAGTCGAGGAACTGCTGCATATATCCGCCGATGCCGTACCACTCCACTGTCGTCGCGAGAATGATGCCGTCCGTGTCCTTCAAGGTCTGCGGCAGCGTGACGATATTGCTCTTGAACTCGTACAGATCATAGCGCTCCACACTGACATTGAGCTCGCGCAGCACCTCCTGTATCTTATTTAACACATATAGGGTGGGGTCCCCGATCAGTCCCCTGCCTCCATAATAAATGTTGATCTTCACCTTATATCCTCCTAGCTTTTATCAGATTCATGACCGCCATGATCAGCAGCCCGCACATGAGTCCTCCCACATGCGCCGCGTTGTCGATGCGCTCTGCCCTTGTGCCCGAGTAGATCATGTAGACCACCACAAATACCATCTTGCCGACAGAGATGTTCTCATATCCGTCCGGCATCACCCTGCCGTCTGCGTCCAGTACGTCCACCTGCTCCGACATGCCGCCCGCGTCGCCGGACCGCCTGCGCGATCTGCGCCTCATGTCGCGGATGACAAGCAGGATGAACAGCGCGCCGATCAGCCCGAATATCGCGCCGCTGGCTCCGACTGCATCGTAGATGTCCCCTGTCAGTACCGCGTACATGATCGAGAAAGCGCACGCGCCAAAACCTGAGAGCAGATACAGCACCGCGAACCGGACATGACCGATCATCTGCTCGATCATCTGTCCCAGTCCGGCCAGGTAGATCATGTTGCTGACGATATGCTCGATATCCGCGTGCAGAAACATCGCCGTCACAAACCGATAGTACTGCTTGTCCACAAAGATCCTCTCCGCGTTCATGCTACCCATATTATATACCACTTCACCCGTCTGTGTACACAAAATATATGCGGCAATATTGATCGCCATGATCGCCAGCGTGACCCGGTATCCGCGCCAGCCGGTCTCTCTTTGTCCCCCCATCGCTCACCTCTCCCATGTATGAGAAGTATACTGCATTATGGGAGCTCTTGTCAATGAAACTGCATAAACTCTTCATATATATATGTATTTCATTTATCCCTGTTATCTCTGCCTCCCTCAACTGGTTACTGTTCACGCCCCAACTAATTCTGACACAATTTTATGTAATGAAGGCGTAAACAGCAACCCATTTGCACACA
>ERZ808051.583-NODE-583-length-36659-cov-9.456481_pt1 | contig 36659 bp, 34 predicted proteins | sample MGYA00380199_ERZ808051 | MGnify/ENA primary metagenome ERZ808051 (study PRJEB31490, sample SAMN06133391) | mouse gut metagenome | isolation source: J11 | host: mice | place: China: Chengdu | collected 2015-05 ...
TCCATGCTTGACTATTATCTGAAAGTTGCGTGAAAACTATTGAACCGCTGTATACCGAACGGTACGTACAGTGGTGTTATTCCGAATTCGGAATAACACCACTTATCCCGAAAAGCTAATTATCCCGAAAAATTGCATCCAAAAATCTATTTCAAAATGTTTGAGCGATGAATTTTCGGCATAATCCATGTATCCTAATGATGAAACTAATAACTGCTTCATCATTGGAGGTACATATGGAAATATATTTATCAGAGCTTATTAAGCGTGCAACACAATGCCTTATGGAGCTTGGTTTATCTGTCGGAACTATAGGCGATTATCAGTGCTCCGCATTCCGCCCTATAGAAAGGAGGCTGAAAGATCAGGAATGCATTAACCCGGAAATCCTTCTGGCACAGGAAGAGTTCTTTCTCAGGCAGTATCAGGATGGCAAAATATCCAGGCACACATTCAACTGGAGGATACGTGGCATCCGGGTGCTCACAGAAGTATATGGAACGGGAACATTTACATGGAAAGTCTACAGCAAGAAGGAAACCTTATCACTGCCTGAAATGTTCAATGCTGCCCTCTGCGGCTTTATCAGCAAGCAGACCTGTGGACAGAATCAAAAGCGCTGTAAGGAGTCTATCTGCCGGAGATTCCTCAAATCCCTTGAAGGCCACGGCATTACATCCTTTGGGGATATCCAGCCGGATCACGTCAGGAGTTTCATTGTAAAGATTTCAGAAACCCGGAGCAAAAGCATGGATGACGTGATTTATGCCCACCGCGGCTTTTTCGGGTATCTTTGTGAAAACGACCTGTATCATGATACATTCTGGCTGCTCCTTGCCGCACCCCGCTGCAGGGACCATCGTGTCCGTGGATGTCTGTCATCTGATGAGATCTCGCTCCTGCTTGGCAGCATCGACAGGGAAACCGCTGATGGAAAGCGGGACTTTGCAGCAATGTCGCTGGCAGCCGTCAGCGGCCTGCGTGCAGGTGACATTGCCTCCCTGCGTCTGGATGACATCTGCTGGGAAAAATACGAGGTCCGGCTGGTGCAGGGGAAGACATCCGAGCCGCTGGCCATCCCGATCCCAAAGGCCGTGCTCAATGCCATTGCCGACTATATACTGAATGGACGTCCGGAAACTGCCAGCAGGAATGTTTTTGTCCGCCATTGCGCCCCGTATTCCGGATACCATGATGGTGTGTCCATTGCCTGCATCTTCCGTAAATACCAGAAAAAAGCGAAGTTGATCCATACGGCCGGGGATGGGAAGACGCTCCACGGCATGAGGCGCGGAATTGGGACACGCATGGCGGCAAACGGCGTTCCGGTTGACATGGTGGCCCAGGTGTTAGGGCATAAGGGGACGAAAGCCACAAAGCAGTATATATCTACAGATATACAGAATCTACGCCGCTGTACCCTCGGCCTTGATTCGCTGGGAGGTGGCATATGATGGACATTTCCAGATGCATCCGCGGAATGCTTGAATATAAGGAGAGCCTCGGGTTTTCAAGGAGGACCTATGAAAGCTATCTGAATGACTTCGGGAAGTATTTTTCCGGAGCCGGCCATACTGGGTTTACGCCGGAAACTGTCCTGCCCTGGTGTGAAAGACGTGATGCGGAGACTCCGCAGGGCCTGCGTCGCAGGGTCACCCCGCTGCGCGAACTGTCAAAATATATGTACGCAATGGGGCATACGGATTACATTGTTCCAACCAGTATCTTCCCTGCCACGCACAGGAGCACGCCATATATTTTTACAGACAGTGAGTTGAAAGGATTGTTTGCCGAAAGCGACCGGGAGCCGTTCTGCGGGGCGAGCCCATGCCGCCACCTGATTGTCCCCGTCATCTACAGGCTGATTTATTTCTGCGGGCTGCGCCCGAATGAAGGCAGGGAACTGAAACGCTCTGACTTCTGCTATAGGGACAGGACCCTGTATATCCGGAAAAACAAGTCCCACAGGGAACGCCTGATCCCGATGGCCGACGATGTGGCCGCCATGTGCCAGGAATACCTGGAAAAGAGCATGCCTGTATTTCCAGATACAGAATACATGTTTCCTTCCCCGACAGGGGAACCATACCAGAAAAGATGGCTCGCAGATACATTCTGCCGTTTATGGGATGCATCAAAACCGGCAGGAAACAATACGAAAGTCAGGGTATATCTTCTCCGGCACAGATATGCGACCGCTATGTTTATGAAATGGCTGGATGAGAAGGTGGATCTTAACGCAATGCTGCCTTATCTGAGTGCCTACATGGGACATGCAGGCTTTTCAGATACCGCGTATTATATACATTTACTGCCGGAGAACCTTCTTGCCTCTGATGCTGTGGACTGGGAAAGGCTGAATGCCCTGATACCGGAGGTGGAAGATGAAGAATGACGCCCTTTCCTTTTACCGGCTTGTGAGGGACTTCCTGACAGTTTATCTTCCAAAACAGCGTGGGGCAAGCCCAAATACGGCTAAAGCTTATAAGGATGCCCTGAACCTTTTCATTGATTATATCAGCATGTCACAGGGCAGACCACTGACGGAGGTCAGCTTTGGATGCATTTCAAGAGATCTGGCGGACGGCTTTCTCATATGGCTTGAAACAGAAAGAAAATACAGCGTGGGCAGCCGGAACCAAAGAATGTATGCTGTTAAGTCATTCCTCAAATATGCAGCGGAAAAGGACAAAACCGTCATGTCAGTGTATCTGGATGTGGATGGTATATCCAAAAAGAAAGATACCCGGGTGAAGGAGATCGAATTCTTCAGTGAAGCGGCGCTGGAAGTGATCCTGGCACAGCCAGACCGGAAAAAGAAAAACGGCCACCGGGACCTGTTTTTTATGATCCTCATGTATGATACGGGTGCAGGAAATCCTTGATCTGCGGCTTTGTGATATCCGGCTGGAGGGAAACAATCCTTATATCATCATAACAGGCAAGGGCGCCAGGACAAGACATGTCCCAATCATGGAAAGAACCTGCCGGCATCTTGATGTATACCTTCACAGGTTCCATGTTGAAAGAAAGCCGGATGAATATCTTTTTTATATTGACCGCAAAGGCAACAGGTCGCAGATGTCCATCGACAATGTAGAGAAATTTGTTTCACGCTATGGTAAAAGTGCACATGAAATATCGTCAGATGTACCAGAACATTTGTATCCTCATATGTGGAGACATTCGCGGGCCATGCATTTATACAGGAACGGCATGCCGCTTCCACTGGTTGCCGAATGGCTCGGCCATGCAAAGATGGATACAACAAGACAGTTTTATGCCAACGCTGATACGACAATGAAGAAAGAGGCCATCGATAAAGCAACATCAGCGATGAATCCAATCTTCTCCAATGGATATGATGTCGATTGGGAGCATGATGAAGAACTGTTGAAAAGACTTTATGGTCTGAAGTAATTATTATCCCGACTTTTTGCCGTGAAAATCTAAAATATATGGCATTCCAGATGATTTGTCGGAATAAATAAAAAGTCGGGATAAGTGGTGTGGGAGGTCGGCTGCCCAACTAATGGGTAGCCTCCTACCCGATCGTACTTCGAGACAAATTGTCCCGAGGTGCGGGGCGGCTCCCCGGGGTGTCGCTCCCCGCCGCCCTCCATGCAGACAGCTCGTACAGTTCCGTCTGTCTGGACGAAGTGAAGCTGGCGGAGATAACTTCCGAACTCTTTGCGTCGGGCGGACACCGCAAGATCGCGATTTTGGAGCCCAATAATCTGTATTCGAAGATGACCAGAAAAAGGATCGGGTATCTGCAGCAGTATTGTGCCGACAGAGGGATAGAGGTAATTACCTATATCGGAAACGAGAAGACCGGAGGCGGACCGCAGACTGCGCAGCAGGAAAGCAGTGCGGATGAGGGCCGGGAGGGGCAGGATCATAAAAATGAAACGCAAAGCGACTTCTTCCAGAGGGTAACGGAAGAGATGCTGAATCTGGAGAACAGACCTACCGGAGTTTTTCTGATGCGGTCTACAAGATATTGGCCGTTCTATCTTGCGCTCCAAAAATACGATATAGAAGTACCAAAGGATATGGAGGTGGTGGGGGTTACGGACTTTGGATATGCAAAGCATCTGCAGCCCGCACTTACGGTGATTGACCTGCCGGTTGAGCAGATGGTGGAATCTGCCTTACAAATGATGTTGACACAGTTACAGGGCGGTATTTTTGATCGTATGGTAGTGTGGAGTACACCAAGGCTGATCGTCAGGGAAACATGTGGAAGATTGAGAAATGAGGAGAGAATGTGAAGAGAGAAATTTGTGAAAATCAGGCAGTTTATACGCAGACACTTATTTATAAACCTGTTACGGGAACAGAGCGCGCGGACAGCAGTCTGCTGCCGCCCCATTTAAGGAGGAGAGGATATCGGCTTCTGGAGACAGGCGAAGTAGAGCTGGCTTTTTATGCACCGGGTGCAAAGGTTGTTGAGGTGACGGGAAACGAGAAGAGCATTGGATTTCTCAAGTGGAAGATGGAAAAGGGAGAGGATGGGTTCTTTACCGCAAGAATTCCTGATATACCTGCCGGATTCCATTATCACCGTTATATGGTTGACGGGGTAGATACGATCAACCCTTTAGTGCCGGTCGGCTACGGAAGTTTTATGCCGACTAATTTCATCGAGGTTGCGGACGATGACTGTGCATTCTATTTTCTTAGGGAGGTTCCGCATGGCACCGTGAGCACAGAGTATTTCTTTTCTGAAATCACGGGACGCACAAGAATATGTCATGTGTATACACCGCCGGGATATGAGAATGGTGAGAAAAAATATCCGGTTTTATATTTACAGCATGGTGTAGGGGAGAACGAGACAGGATGGGTATGGCAGGGGAAGATGAATTATATTCTTGATAATCTGATCGCAGCAGGAGAATGCAGAGAGATGATCGTTGTTGCGAACACCGGCTATGCTTTCTCACAGCGTTATCCTTCAGATTATCTGCCGGGGAATTTTGACGGCATGTTGATCAATGACTGTATACCATTTATAGAGGACAGATACCGGGTACTTTCACACCGCAACACAAGAGCCGTCGCAGGACTGTCAATGGGAAGTGTGCAGGCCTGCCGCACGGCGCTCCTGCATCCGGATATCTTTGCTTCTTTTGGTGTTTTCAGCGGATGCTTTCCTGTTGTAGGGTATGACTATGACGGAAGCAGATATATGGAAAAACCTGAGTTATGGAATGATGATTATGATCTGGTGTTTATCGGAGCAGGAGAACAGGAGCCTTTCTGGCCCACTACACTGGAACTGATCGACAATTTGCGAAGACAGGGCGCCAGGATCACAACTTATTCCTGTCCCGGATTCCATGAGTGGACGGTTTGGCGAAGATGTCTCAGAGCGATGGCGAAAGTTCTTTTTAAGCAGGAGCAGAATGAGAGAGGAGGGGTTTGAAATGCAAAACACAATGAATCAGGCGCTTACGCAGTCACCGCTGTATTTTGATCCGGACAACAAGGATGTATGTTTTCCGGAATTGATGCCGATCTTTCATAATCGCTTCCTTTCTTTTCCCGCAGGATCTCAGTTTGACCGCTTCCCTGAAATCGAAGGACGTATGCCGGGTGAAGTTTATCCGGATCGGCCGGCAGGATTTGAAATACTGAAAGATTCTGCAGTCAGGCTAACCTGTTATGCGCCGGGAGCAAAGCGTGTCACAGTTATGGAAAAGGAATGGAAGGAACCACTTCCTCTGCAGGAATGCAAAGAGGGATACTGGACAGGAGAAATAGCAAAGATAAGACCAGGATTTCATTATCAGGATTATTATGCGGACGGGAATCAGATATTGAATCTTCTTATGCCAATAGGCTACAGTGATTTCCGGCCGGTCAATTACTATGAGGTGCCGGGACAGGGGGATGATTTCTTCTATCTTAAAGATGTTCCTCATGGAACGATTCATATGGAGCATTACTTCTCCAATGTATTGGGAGAAGAACGGGTATGCTATGTCTATACGCCGCCATCTTACAGGAAGGATCTGACACGCAGGTATCCGGTGCTTTATCTTCAGCATGGTTTCGGGGAGAGTGAGACGGCCTGGATCTGGCAGGGAAGAGTCAATTACACAGCAGACAATTTATTCCATGAAAAAGATATCAACGAAGCAGTCATTGTAATGAATAACGGATATGCAGGGAATCCCTTTGGATCACAGCAGAATCGGTGGACAGGTTTTTTAGAAATGCTGGTACAGGATTGTATTCCTTTTATTGACAGAAAATACCGCACTGTTTCCAATAAACAGGGAAGAGCTGTGGCAGGGGATGCCGTGTTGTGTCACGGCGCTTCTGTATGCGGGGCATGTTTTGACAGAATGAGGATTTTTAATATCCTGCCGGAATGTGAGGACGATGCGCTTCACCGGCAGTCAGTCAAGGCAGATGGAATACATGAATGGGATATCAAAAGAAACGGATTGAAGCATTTTCTGACAGCTTTATCCAGTTAGTACCGCAGCTATGGGAAGAAATGGAAAATGGAAAAAAATTCAGTATATACTAAAAAATTCGCCCTGGATTTTGTAGAAAATGGGGAAGAAGCATTATTGATCCAAAAGCCCGGTCTGCTTCCTGAGAATATCAATTATTTTATGCTGATAAAGGATGTTCTGGTTTTGAGTATTCCCGCGTTGATAGAACTGGGATTGACCCAGCTTACGTCGATGGTGGACCTGATGATGGTGGGAAAGCTGGGAACCTGGGCACTCAGCGCGGTAGGGCTGGCGACGCATCCGCGCCTTCTGCTCATGATGACGGTGACGTCACTTAATTATGGAACAACGGCTCTTATCGCGCGCTATAAAGGGGCTGGCATGTATGAGCGTGCCAACCGTGTCATGCACCAGGCTCTGCGGGTCACGGTCCTGCTGTCGGTGGTCTCTTCAGTGATCGGCTATCTCTTTGCCGAAGATATGATAAGGCTGATGGGGGCTACAAGTAAAGAAGCACTGGAAGGCGGAACCGTATACCTGCAGATACAGATGGTTGGTTTTCTGGCCATAGGAATTACAACCACGGTAACGGCGGCCCTGCGGGCGGTGGGAGACTCACGGACGGCTATGGTCTATAATGTGATTTCCAATCTGGTGAATATATTGTTTAATTATCTGTTGATTTACGGCAAGTTTGGATTCCCCGAGCTGGGGGTGGCCGGGGCGTCCTGGGCCACGGTTCTGGGACAGTGTGTGGCATTTTTGATCGCCTGCCGTGTACTGATGCGGAAGGGCGGTTATCTGGTGTTTTGCTTTCGGGATCTTTTGACGCGGGGGAATTCTGAGGCCGGAAATATTTTTCGGGTAGGGATGCCTGCGGCTTTGGAGCAGCTGGCAATGCGTATCGGTATGATCGCGTTTTCCGTGATCATTGCAACGCTGGGGGAAACATCGTATGCGACGCATCAGGCGTGTATGAATGTCCTGACAATGTCCTATATGATCGGGCAGGCATTTGCGGTTTCTTCTACGACCATGGTTGGACAGAGCCTTGGAAAAGTCAGGAGTGATATGGCTGTCTTCTATTGCAGGGCCTCCTCTATGATCGGGGTGCTGGCATCGGGTACGCTGGCTTTTATCATGCTGTGTTTCGGCAGGGAGATCATGACATTGTACAGCAGTGATCCCCAGATCATAGACTGCGGAGCATATATCATGAAAGTTGTTGCGCTGATACAGCCTTTTCAGGGGATACAGTTTATTCTGGCCGGAGGGCTGCGTGGAGCAGGAGACACGAAGTCAACCGCGCTTGTCAGTGTGGTTACGATTTTTTTCCTGCGTCCGGTTCTTGCAGCGATTCTTGTTTTTGGATTTGATATGGGGATCAAGGGGGCATGGTATGCCTACATGGCAGATCAGATTACGAGAAGCCTGCTGATCTATTTGCGATATATGCAGGGGAAATGGAAAGTGATACGGTTCAATGTGTGACACAAAACCGCCACCCGGGGATGGGTGAACTTAAAAAGTGCAGGGCCTTTGATTTCGCAAAAGGCTTTGCACTTTTTTGTGAGAATGCTGCCAAAGGAATTTGGCTGTCGGCGTTATTTCAGGTGCGGCTTAAAAAGGCGGCAGGGGTCACAATGGCAGGTGTTGTGGCTGTGCAGCGTCAAAAGACAAGCTGTATAAGCAGCATATAGCAGACCGTACCGCCTGCGATCGATAGAAGCATCTGTCGTTTCCATAAGTGAAGCCCCACGACAACAAGAATGGCGGCCGCATCCGGTATACCGTGACTGCCGGACAGGATGCTGACATTTTTCAGGCAGTAGATTACCAACATGCCGAAGATGGCAGCTGGAAGGGCATTGCCTAAATACCGGATGTATCCGGGCGTCGGCTTCCTGGAGGAAAAGAGCAGGAAAGGCAGAAATCTGGTGGCCATAGTGCCGAGTGCACAGAGTGTGATGGTGATGATCTGTTGTGTCAGTGTCATGCCCTTTCACCTGCCTTTTCGATCGGTTTACGGAACACGGTCAGCAGGAACAGGATACAGGCCATCGTCGGCAGCAGGAAGGCGTCTGCGCCGAAGAGAAGCAGGCAGACGGTTGAAGCGACGATACCGATCAGTGCCGTGTCATGTTTTCTTTCCTTAAGCCATTGTTCGAGGAAGATGACTACAAACATCGCTGTCATGACAAACTCCAGTCCTTCCGTGTCAAAAGAAATCAGTGAGCCCAGCAGGCCGCCGAGAGCAGCGCCCGTGACCCAATATATCTGGTTAAAAAGTGTGACGAAAAACATAAACCAGCCCGGATCTATACCCTCCGGGGGCTGTACGGAACAGTTGATGGAAAAACTCTCGTCGCACATGCCGAAAATGAGATAGATTTTTTTCCAGCCGGTCCCCTTAAACCTGTCCAGCATGGCGATACCGTAAAAAAGATGCCGGGCCTGTATCATCAGAGCCATGACCAGCGTCTGCAGCGGGGCAAAAGAAGATAGCAGCATTTCAACCGCCACAAATTCCAGTGAGCCGCCAAAGATCGTCAGGCTCATGAGCAGGGGATAGACAAAGCTGAAACCGGATACATTCATATAAATGCCGTAGGTGATTCCCAGGAACCAGAATCCGGCAAAGATCGGTATGGTATGGGGAAAAGCACAGCGGGCAGCCTGCATGATCTGCCGTCCGGAAGAAAGATTGTTTTTCATAAGATCTCCTTGATATTCTGTGGTATGCCAATAGTCTGGCGGGCGCTCATTTTTTTATAGTAGCATGGATTGGTGCGGGCTTCAATGTGCAATGATAAGGTTTTCGAAACAGTTGGACAAATAAGACAGCTATATGTCATATTAGAAGTGATATCATCTGTTTATGGAAAAAGATCATTTTGATCAACAAAAAGGGAAGCGAGGGTAACAATATGGAAAAATGGTTATACGTTATGACGATCAAAAAGGGGAAAACCTACAACAAGGTTACGAAGGCTGTCATCACAAGACATGTAGAGAATTTGAAAAAGCTGGATGAGGCCGGCAAGATCGTTCTCTGCGGGCCTTTCAAGGGATATCCCGGTGTTGCCGGAATGGTGATTTTCAAAACGGAAAGCTTTGAGGAGGCCGATGCCCTGTGCAGGCAGGAGCCACTGGTGGTGGAAGGTTATGCGACGTATCTGCTTGCCGCGCTGCAGGTAGCCGACAAGGAGAACAACTATCTGCTGTAAGATATAGTAAATGACATAACAAATTTCTGCTCCGGCTCCCGCATCTGCAAAAAGCAAAGGGACCAGATGGAATCATGAAATGCCGGGAAAAGGTATTATGAGGCGGGAAAGTATGCTATACTCTTTTCAGAGAAAGGATGTGGTTATATGGGTTGTCTGGGAAATTTGATCTGGTTTTTTTGCGGAGGGCTTCTGCAGGGGCTGTCATGGACGCTTGCCGGTCTGCTGTGGTGTATAACGATCATCGGGATTCCGATCGGGCGGCAGTGTTTTAAGTTTGCTTCCGTGGCGTTCTTTCCTTTTGGGAAGGAAGTACAGTATGGCGGCGGGACCATATCGCTGCTGGCGAATATCGTGTGGCTGATCGTCAGCGGGATCCCGCTGGCAGTAGGCGCGGCGGTGAATGGCCTGCTGCTTTGCATTACGATTATCGGTATTCCCTTTGGCTTGCAGTGCTTTAAGATCGCGAAGCTTGCGCTGATGCCGTTTGGCGCGACGATCGGGAGAAACAGCTGAGCATGAGAAGCAGTTGAGTATGAGAAACAGCTGATCATGTGCGGCCGGATGGGGCAGTATATTTTTCATGCGCGGAAACTATCTTTTTGTTGACTGGCAGCGTTATATTGATAGAAAGAGCATTTCGGGAAACGGAATGCAGAAGCGGGATGCACAAGTAGAAGGCAGGAACAGAAGGCAGAAACAGAGTGCAAAGACCAGTACAGACAAAGCGAGGGGATGTCCGGTATGGACAGAGATTTTTTGCTTGTGCAGAAAATGCGCATGGGAGATGAAAAGGCGATCGAGATTTTTGTGGAAAAATATTATCCCCGGATTTTGTCCTACTGTCAGGTGCATATCGGGGATCATGGTTATGCGGAGGATATGACGCAGGAAACTTTTGAGCGGTTTTTCCGATCGTTGAAGCAGTACAGGCATTATGGAAAGGCGGCCAATTACCTGTATGTGATCGCCACCAACACGTGCCATGACTATCACAGGAAGCATAAGGAGATTGCGACGGAGACGATGCCGGAGCAGGCGGATATGCGTGCGGACAATGCAGAAGAGCGGCTGGATGTGCAGATGGCTTTCAAACGGCTGCCGGAGGAGGTGCGTGAAGTTGCGGTGCTCTATTTTCTGCAGGAACAGAAGCAGAAGGATATTGCGGTGATGCTGGGAATCGGTCTGCCGCTTGTCAAGTACAGGATCAGACGGGCGCGGGAATTGCTGGCCGGGTATTTGGGAGACGGGGAATAGCGTTTTCCTGGATAACGGCCGCTTTGCAGTATTATAATTAAAGAAAGTGACGAGTGTTAGACACGCAGTCAGAAAGCAAAGCGAAGCGAAGAAGAAAGACAGCATTGATCAAAAACGGGAGGAGAGTTATTGTGGCAAGTGTATACGACAGGGCGGATATTTATGATCTGCTGGAGGATGAAAGCAGATACGAGGCATACAAAAAACATTGGGAGATTGTATTGCAGGACAAATCAGTGAAAACGTTTCTGGATGTGAGCATCGGTTCCGGTAATGTGACACTGCCGTTGGCGGAGCTGGGAGTTCGTCTGTACGGTTCCGATCTGAGCGAGACGATGTTGGCGCGGTGCAGGCAAAAGGCGCAGAAGAAAAATGTGGATATAGAAGCGAAGTGTTGCGATTTCCGTTCGGTTTCCGAACAGTTTTCGGAGAGATTTGACTGTGTCGCCAGCACGGGAAATTCTCTGCCTTATGTGAGCAATGAAGATGTTCTGGCGACGTTTGGGCAGATGGACCGGCTGGTGAAGCCGGGCGGGTATCTGTATTTTGACGTGCGCAACTGGGATAAGATCCTGCGGGAGCGGAACAGATTCTACCTGTATAACCCGTTTTTTGACGGGGATACGAGGGTCAATCTGATTCAGGTGTGGGATTATCACGAAGACGATTCGATGACGTTCCACCTGCTCTATACTTTTGAGAAGGACAACAGGATCTTCCAAAAGGAGAAATTCGAAGAGCATTACATTCCAGTCAAGAGAGAGCTGCTGTTGCATAAGCTGAGGGAACTGTGCTATGAAGATATTAAGATCATGAACTTTCCGGCGTGTGTGCAGAGGGAAGATGTGGATGAGGCAGACTGGTATTGCGTGATCGCGAGGAAGGGCGAGTGAGAAAGTTTTCGTGGAGTAAATGTTTGCAGGTATGTGATGCTCTTAAACCCGGCAAAAAGGTAAAATAACCAGAGGAGCGTTGGAGACTTGTATCAATTTTAGATAAAGGGTATAATTTTTTAGAGAAGCAAATAGTGATCTGGAGGACGGTTCATGGAAAAATTAGAATATATTATAGAGGACAGTACGATAGCAGAAGTATTAGGTGTACAAAATTTTTCCAATGAAGAATCAGCAGTTCTGGAGCTTGTAAAAAATGCATATGATGCTCAGTCACCGGATGTGATCATTATCATTTCTAAAGATCAAATTATAATTGAAGATAATGGTATTGGAATGAATCGGCAAAAGGTACTGGAAGCATGGATGCACGTTGGAAGAAGTGATAAAGAATACATTGTAGGTGAAGGTGAAGCTGCAAGGGTATTGGCGGGAGAAAAGGGTGTTGGGAGATTTGCAATAGCACGTTTAGGAGCAAAAGCCAGCGTTTTTACAAAGATGAAGGGACAGGAAGCCGTTTTATGGAAAACAGATTGGAATACAAATACTCTGGAGCCATATTTGGAAGAGAAAGAAAAAGGTACTAAAATAATTATTGAACAACTTCGTGATACATGGACGGAATCTCGAGTGCGTAATTTGCACGAGTTTTTGTCCAGAACTTATAATGATGATAAAATGATGATTCAGATTGTATATAAAGAAGAAAGGCGGAATGTGACCAGATATTTTCGGGAAATACAATTAGGTGTCAATTGTGTCAGTGTGATACGGTTGCGATATCTTGCAGATTCTCAGAAGCTGATATGTGATATAGAGTCAGATGAATTTAAGGAGAATGCACAGGAGATATGCCCGGATATTAATTTGAAGTTCCAGAGAATAGAAATAAATATAGCAGAAGAGCTTGGTGATATGAAAGAAGTTTTGTCAGAGGAGGCTACGGAGGAAGAGTGGAAAGAATTGCTGGTAGCTATCGGAAGTTTTTCAGCAGAATTTTATTTTTCCTTGAAAAACTCATCGACATCTGATGCAGAGAAGTTTTTTTACAAGCACAAAATGTTAGATGAGCGGTATCAGTCAGGTGTGGTTTTGTATAGAAATGCTTTCAGCATATCATCCTATGAAGGAAAAAAAGACTGGCTTGAATTTGGAAAACGTTCCAGACTGTCTCCGGCAGCAGCTTCACATATTACAGGAGCCTGGCGGGTACGTGAAAATCAAATTGCAGGAAAAGTTATTATTGATAAAAAAGAGAATAATAGGTTATGTGATTTGGTGAACAGACAGGGATTGATGGATAATGATGTCTATAAACTGTTTATTTCCATTATTGTTGCAGGCATAAATGGCTTTGAAAGGTATAGACAAAGCATAATTCGTCGTATCGTTAAATACAATGAGCCGAAGGAAGAAAATAATCCAAAAGTAATTGATCATATTATAAAAAATCCAGAAAAGCTGACAGCGCTTTCAAACGAGGAAACAAAGCTGTTTCTATACGAACTGGAACAGATGAAGAAAGAAAATAAGGAGAGTAAAAAGCAAATAGATGAGACAGAAAGGAGATACAAATATGATATTCGTCTATTGAACATGCTTGCTACTTCTGGCTTAAAGGCTACCTCTATTGCACATGAAATGCGCAATAACAGAAACAGTATTGATGAAAATGTAGAGTATATTGTTAAAGCATTAAAACGATATGAACTTTGGGATATTGTGAATGATCTGGAAAACAGGAAATATATGCACAGGGATATTCCCGGTCTTTTACAGAAAAATCGAAGGATCAATCACAAAATCATTACTTTTATGGATGTAATGCTGTTGGAATCCGAAAAGGAACAGTTTTTACCGGAGGATATCGATTTATATAATCTTTTTAATGAGACAAAATCTGTATGGGAAAAGGATTATTCGTGGATCAATATTCAGTTGCATATAGAAGAGGGGTTGAATTATAGGAGCGCCAAAGATATTTTTCGGGTTATATTTGATAATTTGATATTGAACAGCATTCAACAAAATGATGCTGAAAATGTATTGGAGATTCACATATATGCAAAAAAAATGGGAAGATATATCAATATGATATATTTTGATAAGGGAAGAGGGCTTTCATCAAAGTATAAGTTTGATCCAATGCGTATTCTGGAAGTACATGAGACATCAAGAAAGAATGGGCATGGAATCGGTATGTGGATCGTGAATAATACGATTACAAATACGGGTGGAGAGATACAAAGAATTGAGGGGGAAAATGGATTTCGTATAGAATTTAGGATAGGAGACCGGATATGAGTTTAAAGGAAAAAATAAACCTTGTTTATATTGATGATGATCGGGATGAAGCAATATCTGCTTATTTAGAAGAGAGTTACCATAGTGAGAATTATGATGTGGAATATCAGGAGATTGCATTTAAAGGGGATACAGGGTATGAAAGCCTTTTGGAATCTCCTGTAGTGGCATCAGCGAATGTTATATTGATAGATTCCAGTCTGTTTGAAAATGATAGTATAAAGTGTAAAGGTAAATTTTCCGGGGAAGAGTTTAGAATGATATTGAGAAAAGTGTTTCCGTTCATAGAGGTGTTGGTGATATCTCAGAATGGAGAGAATAAAGATTATGAAATTATTCCCAAATACAAAAGTGGGAGTTCTGAAACAGCAGAAAAATATTATGAGCGGGTATTAAGAACTAAAATAGACGAAGGGATAAAGCGCGTGATCACGTTTCGAAATATTTCCAGAAAACTGGAGAGTAATAAAGGGATTGAAAAATTTCTGGTTGAAAAGGCGGTAGATTCTTTAAATGGTATAAATGATTATGATGATTTATCTAAAGATGATATTAACAGATTAATTGCTGCTTTCCAAAGTATGGATTAGGAGTAAAGAAGATGACGAGAGATAAAGATTATAGAAATACGGAATATTGTCCAGTAATGGACAGGGTAGAAGAACAAAAAAAGACGCTGGAGAAAGAAATCAGATCAGAATATTCAAGAACAAAGATAGTCTACAATAAGGTAAGCAATCGGAACAGTGTATATCATAAAAAATTTGCCCAAATTTATAATAATAAGTGTGCGTATTGTGGGGCTTTATGGGGACTTTTGCCAGTAGAATCTTTCGAAGTAGATCATTTTTTAAATGAAGCTTCTTTTCCGAATACAACTGAGGGGAGAATAGAAGCAGGAAAAATGATCAATTTAACGTGGTCATGTATATCTTGTAATCGTGGAAAGTGTGGAATTATGATTAAGCCACCATACGATGATTTACTTAATGTAGATAATGGGAATATAGCAACAGTATTTAGAAGAGACAGCGATTATTATATTCGGGTCTGTGATACATATAAATCTGATGCATTTGTACAACAATTTTATGAAAAGCTTCATCTGGGATATGAAACGAGGCGCCTGGATTATCTTGGATTGCAACTTGAAGGTAAGTATCGGGCTGAAAAAGATGAAAAGCGCAAATGCAAGTTGGGTGAAAGCCTCAGTATTCTAATGAAGAAGAGAAATCGTATGGCAGTCACAGGCAGGTCATTATTATGAAAAATCTAGAGGATAAGTTATCGGGTTCTTACTATACGCCAATTCAGATAGTTCAATTTATGAAAAAATATCTGGCAGGAGAACAGAAAAAGTATAGCAAAGTACTTGAGCCATCAGTGGGGGATGGAAGATTTGTGGATGTTTTTGAAAAAGAAGAATGCATTCAAAAAATGGTAGCTGTAGAGTTAGTGGAGGATAAGGTTAGTCAATTAGAAAGTAAGGGATATTCAGATCATATAGAAATAGTTGCAGATGATTTTTTGAACTTTTCGGAGAAGACAAATGAAAAGTATCAGCTGATTATCGGGAATCCACCATATATTAATATTAAAAACATGGAAAATGATGCAAAAGAAAAAGCAAAAAAAATTTGTAGTAGATATCAATTACCACATTCTTTAATGCAAAATATGTGGGTTGCTTTTGTATTAGCTTCGGTATCCTGTTTAGAAAAAGGGGGAACCATTTTTTTTGTACTTCCGATGGAATTTCTGCAGGTTCAATACGCAGAAAAGATTCGTCTGTTTTTGGAAGAAAGATTTGATACAATACATATTTTGTCTTTTAGGGAAAGGATGTTTCCAAAGATAGAACAGGAATCCTGTCTGGTTTATTTGACAAATGAATTTAAGGATCAGTCATATATAAACTTTAAAATGTACGATAAATTAGGCTCAGATACTCCATATTACTGTTCAAGAATTGAAAGAAACAAACCATTAAAAAAATGGACAAATGCGGTTTTATCCGATGCTGATATTGACCTGTTGAATCTTATGGATTCAAAATATAAAAAAGTTTCTGAGGTATGTGAGGCTTCTCCTGGAATTGTAACAGGAGCAAATAATGAGTTTATTTTAACGAAGGAACAAGTGGAACAGTTGCAATGCCAGGAGTTTGTATTACCGACAATCCCAAAAAGCGGTATGGTGAATGGTTGGTTCATATTAACTCACGATATAGTTCAAAAGATTGGTGAAAAAGGAAATAGGATTTATTTATTGAACCTTTCGCATACGGATGAAGAATTTTATTCGGAGTCTTTGAAAGAATATTTGTCAATGATCGGAGAAAAAGAAAATGTCTCAAAAATAAAATTAAAAAATAGATACAAATGCAGGAATAGAAAGCCATGGTATGGAGTACCAATTGTACGTAACGGTGACCTTTTTTTCTTTAAAAGATATGATAAAATACCAAGGATATGTGTGAATGAGGCTGATCTTTATACAACAGATATTGCTTACAATATACGATTGAGTTCAGCATATTGTAAGGCAAGTATGGCATTTTGTTTTTATAATTCATTGACATTGACGCAGTGTGAATTTTACGGGAGATATTATGCCGGAGGGGTTTCGGAATTGACACCAAGTGAATTTAAAAGACTGGCAATTCCCTATCGTAAAATTTGTAAAAGGGATATTGATCAATTAGCGAAAATGTTTGAAAAGAATGAAGATATAGACAAAATTATTACATTTGTTAATTCGAAGACAATAGAACTGGAGTGGGAGCATAAACAAATATTAAAACTGGATGGGATGCGAAAGAAATTAATGGGGAGAAGATTGATATGACAACCACCAGTATATGAAGAAGAGAAGTAGATTATATAAAACTATTAATGCAGGAAAAGTCTCTGTGATCTAAGCAAAAGCTGTGATCGCGGAGATTTTTGCGATCCGGCTATCTTTTTGTGACTTGCCAGCGTTATTATAGATATAGTAAACGAAATTTCTAATGACGTTAATGATAGAAAGCGCTTTTCAAAGAGACTGTGTCCGGTGTCCTGCTGTGTTTGCAGGAGACTGACAGGCAGGACGATCATCATTTGTCAAGAGGGCGATATGGGGGTGCATGTGTGAATAGAACAGACAGACAATTCAAAGAAAGACTGCGGCTGCAGGAGAATGCCCTGTCACCGCCGCACAGGAGAGAGCATTTGCAGGAGGTAGTCCGCAGTGCAAAAGCGGCATTCTATGAGGGAGAGAGCGTCAATATCCTGACGGGAGCGGAATTTCTCTACCAGCAGGCCGGCTATATCCGCAGGCGGTGGTGGGTGCTGCAGGGAATGGTCCTGGTGGTTCTGTGTATGCTCATCAGGTATATGGAAGGAAATTCTTATGAGCAGCGGATCATGGGAGTGGCGGCGCCGTTGTTTGGCGTTCTCCTGCTGCCGGAGTTGTGGAAGAACCGGGAAAGGAACGCAATGGAAGTAGAGGGAGCAGCCTTTTACTCGCTGCGGCAGATCTATGCGGCCAGATTGTTCGCATTTGCAATGGTTGATGTGCTGATGCTGACAGCTTTTTTCCTGGTGAACGTAGGAGGCGGGCAGCTTGTGCCGGAAGAGATCATGCTCCAGTTCTTCCTGCCGCTGACAGTGACCTGCTGCATCTGTTTCCGCACGCTGTACAGCAGGCGGGCCTGTCCGGAAGCATTCGCCGTGTTTTTGTGCCTGCTCTGGTCCGGAATCTGGCTGCAGGTGGTACTGCTGGGGAATCTCTATGAAAAGGTGTCTGTGCCTGTCTGGTATGGCGTATTGGTGACGGCATTCTGTTACCTGATTTACTGTATTTACAGGGGGCAGAGGAATTGCAGGGCAGTCCTGGAAGAGATGGAAGGATAAAAGGAGGCGGGGATTATAAAACTGGAAATAGAAAATCTGACAAAGAAATTTCAGGATGTGACGGCGGTTGACGAGGTATCCTGTACTTTGAAGACGGGGGTCTATGGACTTCTGGGCGTGAACGGAGCGGGGAAAACCACGCTGATGCGGATGCTATGCACCCTGTTGAAGCCGACGGGAGGAAGGATCTTGTGGAATGGGAAAGATATCTTTGAGCTGGACGGCGTATATCGCAGAGTATTGGGGTATCTGCCGCAGGATTTTGGTTTTTATCCGGATTTTACGGTCAGGGATTATCTGCGCTATATCAGTTCCATCAAGGGACTGCGGCCTGCTGCAGCCAGACAGCGGACCGCGCTTTTGCTGCAGCAGGTGGGGCTTGAGAAGGCGGAGAACAAGAAGATGAAGAAGCTGTCCGGCGGCATGAAGCGGCGGGTGGGAATCGCCCAGGCCATGCTGAATGATCCCAGAATCCTGATTCTGGATGAGCCGACGGCGGGGCTTGATCCCAACGAGAGAATCCGCTTCCGCAATCTGATCAGTGAGCTGGCACAGGACAGACTGGTGCTTTTATCCACGCATATCGTGTCGGACATCGAGTATATCGCCAATGAGATTCTGTTGATGAAAGACGGGAAAATCTGTATTGCCGGTACGACGGAAGAACTGACCGCCGGAATGCCGGAGCAGGTATGGCGGGTGAGTGTGCCGCGAAATGAGGCAGCTTCCTACACGAAACGATACAAAGTTTCCAATATCAAGACCCTGCACGGGGAAGCACAGCTACGGATTCTGTCCGCGGAAAGGCCGGCGGACAATGCGGTTTTGGAGGAAGCCGTGCTGGAGGATGTCTTTTTGCACTATTTTGGGGAAAGGGCAGGCGGCGGAGAGGAATAGGAATGATAGTGGGGAAGATTAGGACCAGCGATTGAGCGGATTAGGACCAGGGTCGGTGGTGGAGCGGATTAGGATCGGCGGAGCGGACCAGGGCCGGCGGTGGCGAGGATTTAGGACCAGTGGCGGAGAGGATTAGAATCGACGTTGGCGAGGATCAGGACCGGCCAGAATGGAGGATGGCGATGAATCAGAAACTTCCACATAAAAACATGTCGCACAAAAGAGTGCGGCATAAGAAAATAACAGATCGACATAACGGAAAGGAGCAGATCTACTATGAGATCAGGAAGGTTTTGTCCGGGACAAGGAGCAGGCTGGCATTTCTGCTGCTGGCGATGGTACTGGGCATTACGCTTTATTTCGCTCTTAGTGTGGAGTATGTAAATGAGGCGGGTGAATCCGAAAGGGGACCGGCGGCAGTGGCCAGCCTTCGGGCAGCGCAGAAAGCGTGGAGCGGTTATCTGGAGGAGGAGACGATCCGACAGGTGATCGCGGAGAACAGGCGCATCAATGAGACGCCGGAGGGCAGATCGGAACAGATCAAAGAGAGTAATATTGCCTACGGCTGGAAACAGGGGATAGCGGAAATACGCCGTCTGTTGAACTGTTCCTATGCGGAGGCGTTCCGCTCATATGATTATTACCGGGCGGATTCTTTGACGGAAGAGGCGGCGGGAGCCTTTTATGAGAACAGGACAAGACTCTTGCAGGAGTGGCTTGCGGATGAGGCCGGTGATCAGTATTCGGAAGCGGAAAAGGCATATCTGATCGGACAGTATGAGAGCCTTGAGACGCCTTTTTACTATGATTATCGGAAGGGGTGGACGCAGCTGTTTACATTTGCGCCGACGGTGGTGATGATCACCATGCTGTTTCTGGGCTATCTGGTGGCCGGCATTTTCTCCAATGAATTCGTCTGGCGGGCGGATGCGGTGTTTTTCGCTTCCTGCCACGGAAGAGACAGGGCGGTGGCGGCCAAGATATGGGCCGGAGTCGGGATCGTCACGGCGGTCTACTGGATGGTGATGCTCATCTACAGCGCTGCGGTGTTGGGCTATCTGGGTGCGGACGGCTGGAATTGTCCGGTGCAGACAGAGCAGGGGGATTGGAAATGTTTCTATCACCTTACGGTCTGGCAGAAATATGTGCTGATCGCAGCAGGCGGCTATGTGGGATGTCTGTTTATGGCAGGCCTGTGTATGCTGGTATCAGCCAGGGTAAGATCCGCCGTGCCGGCGGTGATGGTGCCCTTTGTGCTGATTTTCCTGCCGTCTTTTCTGGGGAATCTGGAAAGTGCGGCAGTCAATAAGATTCTGGGGTTATTGCCGGACAGACTGCTGCAGGTGGGCACTGCGCTGGGTTACTTTGACCTGTATACGCTGGGCGGCCGGGTAATGGGAGCGGTGCCCATCCTGCTTGTGCTGTACGGGATTGGTGCGGCGGCGGTGCTGACGGTTGTCTACTGGTGTTTTGTCCGGTCGTAGGAGGAATCGCTTTCTTCCTCCGGGGTGGAGAAGAGACTGACTACGGTGCCGTCTTCGGTTGTCGTGACGACGGTGGAGATGCAGCCGTACCGGTCGCGGTGGACGACGATATCCAGACTGCCGTTCATATTGGACTGCCAGATTTTGTTCAGCTCATCGGCGAAACTGTGGACCGGGCTGCCCTGATAGAGAAAAAAGCCGTTTTCATTTTGGGTCAGGCCCCAGGATGCGTATTCTTCGGCTTCGGTCTCCGAATCGAGGCAGAGGGTATAGCTGGGGGCAAAGGCATTCTTTTCCACATGAAATTCTGTGGCCAGAGCTTCCCGAATCTGTTCCGACATCAGGTCGGGATCGCCGGTGGTGTCCGCCTTTAAGACGGTCAGGATCGTGTCGTCTGCCCGTTTTCCGGGATTCCTGCCAAGCGCGATGTCGCGGGTCAGAGAAACCTTGAAGGCCCAGCGGGAATCGGGACTCCCGTAATAGCAGGTACTGCTCAGGCAGGAGTCAAAGGGCGCCTGGCCGCCGGTAGCGCACACCACGGTACTGCAGGTAAGCAGCAGGGAGACGGCGAACAGCATGAGGAGGGACGTCCTTTTGTAGCGCAGTACGCGCTGGATCCTTCTCTCCACCTCTGTCTTGGAAAAGGCGCTGTACAGGAGGGGAGAACGGCTGGCGCTCACGGCCATGGCAAGGAGGCTGCAGGCATAGCTTTGTCTTGCATTTTCCTCCCGGCAGGCGCGCAGCACGGCTTCGTCGCAGGCGGTTTCCAGATCGGATGCCAGGCATCGGGCCATCAGCCAGACAAGCGGGTTAAACCAGTTGAGGCAGAGCGTGGCCAGCATGGCCGCCTTAACCCAGTTATCCCGGCGTCTGATATGCATGGTCTCATGAGCCAGGATGTGGCGCAGCATCTCCGTATTCCCAAAGTCCATCCGTGCCGGCAGATAAATACGGGGTGAGAGAAGACCGCACACGAGAGGGGAGGCGATCTCGTCATTGGTAAAGACCAGAATATGTGCCATCTGCATCTCGCGCAGGAGTGTATTGACGGTTTCGTTGTGCTCCACCAGCAGGCTTTCTCTCAGCCTCCGGACATAGCGTTGTCTTTGCAGCAGCAGGAGGAGCGCCGTAACGATGACGCCGGACAGATAGAAGACCGGCAGCAGAGTTCGCAGCGAATCATGCCTGTAGAAGAAAGGCAGGGGGTCCGCTGACAGGACAGTGGAGCGATCTGTTGCGTTTTCCGTTGACTGGGAGATGACAAAGTCGGTATCTGCAGTCAGACGGGAATCGGCCGTGGCGGATGCACCCGGCATACTTGTGACGATGGCATCATTTGTGCCCGCGTCTTCTGTGACGGAAGCAATCTCCGTATCCTCAGACAGATATTCCGTAGCGGGTTCATTGTAGGCGGCTTCTGCGTCTGCGGAAACAGTGACGCTTGTGACGGCAGGCGCTGAAAGCAGGCCGGGAGCCTTCACGCTGAGCGGGCTGCTTAAGGAGAAGGGGACGAGAAAGCGGACGATCACCAGTCCCCACAAAAGGGGGAAAACATAGCCCGGCAGTCTCTTTTTCAGAAGAAGGCGCAGCGCCAGCACCATGAGCAGCAGCGCACTTCCGTAAAGCATCATAAAATGTAAGGGCATGGAAAATCTGAGATGTAACATGTTATTTCGCCTCCTTGATCATACGGGAAAGCCTCTCGGCATCTTCTTCCGAGATTCCCTGATTTTTCAGAAATGATGAAAAAAACAATTCACTGGAACCGCCGAACATCTTGTCGATCAGCTGCTCGGTCTCACTGCGCGCCACTTCGTCTCTGGTGACCAGAGGCGTGCAGAGAAAGCCCGGATCTTCGCGGCTGACAGCTTCCTTTTCGATACACTTCTTGATCACCGTGTAGGTGGTGTTCTTGTTCCAGCCGATGCGCTGTGACAGTACGTCCACGATATCGCGGGCTGATTTCGTGCCCTGTTCCCAGAGCACTTCCATGACTTTCAATTCTGAGTCGAATAGTTTCATAGTAATCAATCCTCCATTCTGGCTTAATTTGCCGCTTGGCCATCTTCATTCTCTATTCTGTCGATTCCAGCCTGTAGACTATTGCAATAGTCTGCTGATTGATTACAGACTATCATGATAGTCTGCGCGTGTCAAGCAGAAAATATTTTAGATACTTGTTATAGTCCGAATTTCCACATATAATTTCAATGTGGCTGTATGGACTGTGTACAGTATGAGACTTGAAAGAACGGAGAAATGTGGATCATGAACAGAATTCTGATTATAGATGATGACCGGTCTCTTTTGGAGCTGCTGCAAAACTGTATGTGTGGGTTATATAAAGTGGATACGGCGTGGAATGGGCAACAGGGGCTTGATAAGCTGTCACGGACAAAATATGATCTTGTGCTGCTGGATGTGATGCTGCATGGTGAAAATGGTTTTGAAGTCCTGGGGGAAATACGGAAACTGTATGCGGTTCCTGTGATTATGCTGACTGCAAAAAATTCTCCGTCAGATAAGGTAAGCGGCTTGGAAATCGGTGCAGATGATTATGTAACGAAACCCTTTAATATGGAGGAACTGCTGGCGAGGGTTGCGTCCCAGATTCGGAGGAATACGGTGTTAAAGAATGGAATTTTACCGCAGGAAGAGATTTGTTTCGATAAGATTACGATTGTTCCGCAGATAAAAGGAATATTGAAAGAAAACAAAGAAGTGCTGTTGACCGGAAAAGAATTTGACCTGTTGTATTTTCTTGCCTCGTCTCCGAAGCGTGCTTATACAAAAAAACAGATTTATAAGGCTGTATGGAAGAATGATTATGTCTATGACGATAATAACATTATGGCATTGGTCAGTAAGATCAGAAAGAAAATAGAAGATGATCCGGAAAATCCGAGGATAATACAGACAGTCAGGGGCGTCGGCTACCGCTTTGGAGGAGGGCAGTAAATGCATATGGAAATGATAGTGCTGATGATAATCTGTCTGGGTTTCATGTTATTGCTGGCAGGGATCTGCAGGCAGATTAAAAAAATCAACCAGGTATTAGATGAAATCATAAAGGGGGAAACAGATAGAAGAATCCTGATCAGGAAACATTCCTTTTTATCAGATACCTGCTATAAGCTCAATCAGATTATGATGGATAATAAGGAACGCATCATAAAGACAAAGCGGCTGGAACGAAGGAACGAAGAGCTCATGACCGGTTTGTCGCATGATATCCGCACGCCCCTTACATCTATCATCGGTCATCTGGATGCCGTTTATTATCAATATGTTCATGGGGAAATGAACGCAGAATCTGTCCGGCAGGCAAGGGAAAAAGCATATGTCCTGAAAGAGTATCTGGACGATTTGTTTCAGTGGTTCAAGCTCAATTCCAAAGAAGAGAAAGCAGAAATGGAACCATTGGATATCGTAGAGGAAACAAGGGCTGTTTTTGCAAATTGGGTTGCAGATTTTGAACGAAATGGAGTCTCCTATGATTTCACATCAGACATGGACGAAATACAGATCAGCGTGGACCGGGTTTTTTATGAGCGCTGTGTGAATAATCTGCTTAAGAATGCAATGGAACACAGCAGGGCTTCTAAAATCTGGATAGAGATTGTGCGGTCTGGTGTTACGGTTGTTGTGAAAGTTTGTGACAATGGCATGGGAATTTTGGAGAAAGAGATTCCATTTCTTTTTGACAGGCTGTATAGGGCGGGGGATGCCCACAGCAGCAAAGGAAGCGGTCTGGGGCTTGCGATCGTGCGGGAACTGGTTTTGATCCAGGGCGGGAAGATTTTTGTAGAACCCCAAAAGAAGGGGATTTGTTTTGCCATGGAATTTCCTTTATCAGAAAATGATACATGAACTGTTCTGCCTTCGGGCCGGGCAGTTTTTTTGCAAGGTTTTCGTAAGGTTACAGGAGCAAAAAGTGTGATACTATGGAACGGCAGACAGACGTACAGGCAGCGCATGAAGAAAGGGAGGACGGGATGATGGATAACTTTATCATTGAGACGAAAGGGCTGACGAAATATTATGGGGATACTGCTGCGGTAAAGGGTGTGGATCTCCATGTAAATAAAGGTGAAATTTATGCCCTTTTGGGAAGGAACGGAGCCGGAAAGACAACAATAATGAAAATGCTGCTGGGTTTATCCAGGATATCAGAAGGAACTGTCTATATGTTCGGACAGCCTTTTGAAGGGAATAAAAGAGAATTTTTGGGGCGGACAGGGGTCATGATTGAGACACCGGGGTTTTATCCAAACCTTACGGCAACGGAAAATCTGGAAATTCTTGCTGACCTGCGGGGATATGTAAAACGGGATGCTGTAAAAGAAAGTCTGGAGAGGGTTGGGCTGCCTTATAAAGACAAAAAACTGTTTTCTGCGTTTTCTCTTGGCATGAAGCAGCGGCTGGGGATTGCAGCCGCCATGATCCATGATCCGGAAGTCCTGATACTGGACGAGCCGATTAATGGACTTGATCCGATCGGGGTAATGGAAACAAGGAATTTTATCAGGGAGCTTGCACAGGACTGTGGGAAAACGATTCTGCTGTCAAGCCATATTCTGTCAGAGATTGAGCTTTTGGCAGACAGGATAGGAATTATTGACAAAGGAATTCTGCTGGAAGAAAGCCCTTATGAGGAATTGAAGAAAAGAAATATGCATTATATCCTGTTGTCTGTAGATTCGACAGAAACAGTGATCCATATGCTGGAAGAGGAATTTCATATCAATGATTATCGGATTATGAGGAACGGCTGCATTCAGATTTTTGATGAGGGGATACAGACAAAGGAAATCGTCAGGTTTCTTGCAGGACGAAATATTTATGTAGATGCCATCAACAAATGCAGTGATACACTGGAAGATTATTTTAAAAGGATAACCGGAGGTGAGGGGATTGCTTAACATATGCCGGAATGAGCTGAAGAAACTGAGACGTCAGAAGACAGCAGGGATGTTGTGGGCAGTCGGTATCCTGATCCCTGCGTTTGGCACACTGCTCTGCATAAAAAACCAATATCCTTTCAGGAATTTGATCGGTGCGAATGTCATGTTTGGAAGTTTTCTTATGATTCCATTTACTTTTTCGGTCATGCTTTTAAACCTGTTTGAACTGGAGGAGAGGAATCACACATTGAAAAATATTCTGGTGATCGGCATACCTGGATGGCAGATTTTTTTATCAAAACTGGCTTCAGCCCTTGTGATTGTCATGGTACTTTCGGGAATCTATACTGTCTATACGGTCACAGGAGGAATTTTCCTGCGGAATTATATGCCGGATGTTGTCCGCATTTTCGGGATTTATCTGGGAACGTCTCTGTGCAGCATCTGTGCAACAATGCCTGTGCTGCTTTTGATCATTTTGCTTCGAAAAAGGAATCTGATTTCAATGATAGCGATCAACTGTTATGTACTCGTTGATTTTTTGTTTACATGGCAGTTGTCCATGTTTCATTGTCTTGATATGCATCTGCCTGTTTTGGCAGCATACCGTATCACCTATCCTTTTACCATTTTGGAGTATACGGATAATCTGCAGCGGGGGTTGGACATACTGTATTATCCAATGGACAGGGGCCTCTTTTTGCTGGGGGCAACAGCGGCAGTTTCCGTTGGAATCAGTCTGTGGCTTTATAAAAGACAGGAGGCCGATGTATGATGAGGAGATTGATCAGAGCGGAATTAAAGAAATTGAAAAGGCAGACAATGGTTTTGGTTGGATATCTCAGCATTCTCTTTTCGTTTATCATCACTTTTGTGCAGCAAATGCAGATTAAGGCAGGGGCGCCTGAATGGGAAGGGTTTGCAGAAATGTTTTTTTACAACAATGCAATGCTGTTTCTGCCGTTTACGGTATCTTTGATTGGTGGATACATGATAGATCAGGAATATGCAAAGGATACGCTGAAAAATCTGTTGGTGATACCGGTCAGATGGCAGGATGCGGTAAAAGCGAAAGTGGCAGTCCTGTTTTTGCTGACGGTCAGAATCGCACTGTTTGAAACAGCGCTTCTTCTGGCGGCAGGCATTATGTTAAAAAACCGTCCGGCCGTGCTTATAATGGCAGGAGAATGTATGAAAGCGTTTGCATATAACATCTGTATCACGTTAGGGATACTGCCCGTGATTTTGTGGTTTGGAAAGAGCGGCGGAAAATATATATGGGGAAGTATACTGTCCATGCTCCTTGGTATATCCGGAGTATTTGTAGTAAATGGAAGGGCAGTTAACTGGCATCCGGTCACAGTTTGCTTCTCATTTCTGTCGGACGTTTATGGTGAAAAAACTGCAATGGGATACCTGGAGTCGGGTGTGGCAATCTTCCTGTATGGATTGCTGTGTGTGTTGGTATACCGGATTAGATATTGCAGAGGGAACAAAACGGTTATTTCAAAATAGAAGGAAACATAAGATCCGATTTTCGCAGACTGACAGGATGTTTTTCTTTTCAGAGTGTGCTATGATAGAAAGGCCGGATATACGTAATGGAAAAGTAAGCCGGACGATGACAGCGAAGGGAGGACGGACAGGCCAATGCTGCATGTTATCATATGTGACGACGAGGCGGCTTCGCTCTCTTTTCTGGAAACCCTGGTCAGAGAGTGGGCGGCGGGGAGAAAATGCGGGATCGCTGTCATGCCGTGCAAAAGCGCGGAGCAGTTTCTGTTTAACAGGGAAGACTGGGAAGAAGCGGATATTATGCTTCTGGACATTGACATGCCGGGGATGAACGGTATCAGTCTGGCCCGCAGGCTGCGGCAGGAAGGGAAGCGCGTTCAGATCATCTTTGCGACGGGGCTTGCGGATTATGTGCTGGAGGGCTATGATGTGGAGGCCGTGTCCTATCTGATCAAGCCGGTGGAGCGGGAGAAGCTCTTTGCCTGCCTTGACCGGGCGAAGGAGCGGTGCGGGCAGGAAGAACCGGTTCTGCTGCTGGATCTGGCAGGGGGCACGGCGCGGGTCAGACTGGCGCAGATCTGTTATCTGGAAAGCGATGCCCACGACACGCAGGTGCATTGTGTCCGTTCTGCTTACAGCATGGAAGAAGAACCGCCGCAGACAAAGAGCCGGACTGTTCAGGAAACAGAGGTAGCTGCGGTCACGACAGAGACAGTGCGCTGCCGGACGGGGATCCGGGAGCTGGAAGAGCGGCTTGCGCGTTACGGCGGTTTTTTCCGGATTCATCGCTCTTATGTGGTGAATCTGGCCTATGTCAGCCGGATCACCAGAAAGGATGTGCTGATGGACAGCGGGGAAACGCTTCCGGTCTCCCGTAACAGGTGGGAGGCGCTCAACAGGGCATATCTTAACTATTATAAAAAGTGAGAGCGTAAAAGAATCAACGAATAAGGGAATAAACGAATAAGCGAATAAGGAAGAGGCAGAACTCCGGATGGAACAGGAAATTTTCCAGCTGCTGTGGCTGGGGTGTTATTGGTATTATATAGAGCAGATGGGAAGCATGGAGAAGGGAATCGGGAAGCGCACGTTTGGCATTTGCTTGACGGGTGCAGTTTTGGCCTGTTCCTTTTTCGTGCCGTTGTTCGGGATAAAATTCCGGGCGGCAGCGGCGTGGGTCCTGATCGCCGGGATCCTGACGCTGTACGATTTGTTTTTTGATGCGGAAGCCTTTGTGCGGCAGGGGTGGCGGATTCTGCTGCCGGGCCTGTGCATTGCAGTGGGAATCCTGGCAGCGGAAGCCGAGGAGATTTTTGTGCTGCATGGGGGGATCATGCTTGTGTTTCTGCTTCTGCTGGGGAAGAAGCGGGAAAGTCTCAGGCTGTGGAACGGCGTGCTGCTTGTGGCGGCCTACGGCATCATAGGGGCTTTTCTGTGGCTGCTTGGCTGTACGGGCCAGGTGGAGACGACGGCGCTGCCGCGCAGTATCTTTCTGTGGGGCGGCATTGTGCTGGAGGCGCTTTTGTTTCTGGCGGTGGAGGGGACACTTTTTTCCTATAAAAAGGGGTTTGACTTCCGCACGGAACAGTTCCGGTCGGAGCTGATGGAACACCAGTATGACGAGATCAAGAGCGTTTACATGGATATGCGGGGATGGCGGCATGACTACCATAACCATATGCAGGTGATGAAGGCGCAGCTCGCGCTGGGGAACACGGAGGAGATGGGAGCCTATCTGGATCAGCTGGAGCGGGAGCTGGACCGGGTGGATACCTTCGTCAGATCCGGCAATCTGATGGTGGATGCCATTCTGAACAGCAAGCTGACGCTGGCCAGACGGCAGGAGGTTGCCGTGAACTGCAGCGCGAAGGCGCCGGAAAGGCTTTCCGTGGAGGATGTGGATCTTTGTGTCATTCTGGGAAATCTGCTTGACAATGCGCTGGAAGCCTGCGCCCAGGTGGAGAAGGAGAAACGTTTCCTGCGGCTCTATCTGACGGTCAACAAGAGTCAGCTGTACTTTTCCGTGCAGAATGCGGCGAAGGAGGAACCGGATTTCGAGGCCAGCCGTTATATCAGCAGAAAACGGGGCAACCACGGTCTGGGCATGAAGCGGGTAAAGGCGGCGGTGGATAAGTACGACGGTTATCTTAACCTGGCCAACGAGCCGGGGATCTTTGCGGCGGAAGTGACCATGCCGCTGTCACTTTCGTGAACGGTCTGTGCATTTCGTGTAAAAAAGAATACATTTCGTGCGGGAATCTCCATTCATGGGGATTCTTGTTTTATGATATAGAAAATTCTATAGTTAACGAAATTTGTTATGTCGTTTACTATACGATATAGAAAACTACTTCGGATTTATAAGGACGGGAAGCCCGGCATAAGAACGCGGTTTTCCACACAATCCGGAAAGGAGAACGAAGAATATGCAGGTAACACAGGATAAGAAAAGATATCCCCTCCTGAATCATTATCGGTATACGTTTCACAAGCTGAAGGAGAAAAGCGGCGGCGGGGCGCTGGCTGTCTGTGCCGGGGATGTGATGTTAAGCGTGCTGCTTCCGTTTCTGGAGGCGGCGCTGGCCGGCGCGGTGGCGGCCTGTCTGGTGAGCGGCAGGAGGCCGGGAGAGATATTGGCGCTGGTGGCGGGGTATATCGTATTGCTGCAGGTGGTCAGATTTTTGCAGAGCCATTTTAGGGAACTGCGGACGAAAGCGCTCTTTCTGTTCCGTTGTTCTTTCTCCGAGCTGGACAGGAAGACACTGTATATGGACGGCCAGAGTCTGGAGAGCGCGCAGGGACAGAAGAAACGACAGGCGGCGATGCGGAACATATATTCCGGCAATGAGCAGGGGCTTGAGGCTTTTGCCGCGGGATTTCTCAATATGATTATCCAGTTTGCCGGGCTGTTGATCTACGGGGCGATCGTGGGCAGATACAGTCTGCTTCTGCTGACGCTGCTTCTGCTGCAGGCGGTGGTCACCGCCTGGCTGCATACACTGGCAGGAAAGAAGGAGTACCGGCTGGAGGAGGAGAATATCAAGGGCTATCAGGGCCTTGGCTATCTGCGGCAGGAATCCATCGCGCCGGGAAACGGGAAGGACATCCGTCTCTATCGGATGGACAGATGGTTTCTGCGGGAATTTAAGGAGCGGATCGATCAGATCGTGAACCGGGTGGATCGGGGGCGTAACGGCTTTGCGGCGGCCCAGATTGGAGGAATGGCGCTTGCTTTTGCGAGGAATGTATTCGTCTATGGCTGGCTGATCCGGGAGATGGCGCTGGGACATCTGGCGCTTCCGGTATTTCTGTTATATGTAGGGATCGTGGCAGGCGTCGAGGCGTGGATGAGCGGGCTGTTCGATGCGGCGCAGGAGATCTACAGGAATAAGGAAATGATGGACGATTTCCGGGATTTTCTGGAATTTGGCGATTCTGAGGAGGGGACGGCACTTATGCGGCAGCCGGGCAGAGGACATGAGATCCGTCTGGAGCACGTGAGCTTTTGCTATGAGGGGAAGGAGGAAGCTACCATCCACGATCTGACGCTGACCATTCGGGCCGGGGAGCGGCTGGCGCTGGTGGGCCCCAACGGCGCGGGCAAGACCACACTGATCAAGCTGTTGTGCGGGCTTTACCGTCCCACCGCGGGCACTGTTTTTCTGGACGGACAGGATCTTAAGACGCTGCCGCAGAGGGACGTCTTCCGGGAATTTGCGGTGGTGTTCCAGGATGTGTTCGCCTTCTCTTTTCCTCTGGCGGAGAATGTTTCCTGCGTGGAAGCGGGGCAGGAGGATACGGGGCGGCTGCGGGACAGTCTGGAGAAGGCGGGACTCTGGGAGAAAGTATCCTCCCTGCCGAAAGGTGTGCAGACTGCCATGAACCGGGATCTGGACGAGGAGGGCGTGAGTCTTTCCGGCGGTGAGATGCAGAAGCTGATGCTGGCCAGAGCCTTGTACAAGGATGCGCCGGTGGTGATTCTGGACGAGCCGACGGCGGCCCTGGATCCCATCGCCGAGAGCGAGATGTATGAGCGTTATGACGCCATGATCCGGGAAAAGACGGGCATCTTTATCTCCCACCGGTTAAGTTCCACAAGATTCTGCGACAGGATCCTTTTTCTGGAAAACGGGCGTATTGTGGAGGAGGGCAGCCACGATGCGCTGATGGAAAAGGACGGCTCCTATGCGAAGCTGTTTACCCTGCAGGCCAGATATTATCAGAAGAAGAGAGAGGAGGAAGAGATTTATGCGTGAGATTTTATCCGTACACAAGATCGGATACAGACTGCTTGGGATGATCCACGGCGTGGATTCGACCATCATGCCGCTGCATCTGCTGGAGGTGTGTCTTTCGGTGGTACAGGTCTACGCCGGTCTGTATCTGACGGCGGGCCTGATCGATCTGCTGCTTGCGGGAGCGTATGGGCAGGCGGCAGAGTGGGCGCTGTATCTTCTTCTGGTCAATCTGCTTCTGGGGACGGTAACCGTGCTGCTTAAAAGAAAATTCCGGGGGATGGAGACAAGGATCTGGCAGCTCTTCTACGTGTGGATGCGGGAAAAGGCTTTTTCGCTGGATTATGAGACGATGGAGAGGCCGGAGATCTCCGAGAAGATTCTTTTCTCGGAGCGCAGATCGAATATGCATGGCGGACTGGGGATGCTGTTGTATTATTACTGCGATATTCTGCGGGCGCTTCTGCACATCCTGCTGTCGGCGGCCATGGTGCTTTATGTGTGTATAGCCCGGCCGTCACAGGAAGCGGGTTTTTGGGGAATGCTGGCAAGACCTCTGCCGTCGATGATATTGTTTGGCGGGGCGCTGGCGGGGATGGCTGTCGGCTCGTGGAAGGTGTACAGCCGGTTCGGCGCCAGGATTCAGGAGATATTTGAATCCCATACCGGTGTGGAGAATAAGATCTCTTACCTGCAGATGCAGGTGCTGGGGGATGCTAAAGTGGGCAAGATCATTCGTCTGTACGGCATGCAGGAGATGATCTTCAAAAACGCGATGGAAAATCTGAAAAGCTCAGTCGCCTTTTTCGGGAAGATGTGCGACGTGGAGCGGGGACAGGAGAATGCCAACAATGTGGTGAGCAGTCTTTTTGCGGCAGGTTCTTATCTGCTGGTGGCGTTAAAAGCGGTGACCGGTGCGGTGACGGTGGGCGCCTTTACACAGTATGCGGGGGCCATGAACCAGTTTGGCAGCGGATGTTTCAAGATCATCGCCTGTCATGGCGGACTGCGGGAGATCTGCACCTATATGGGGCCGTTTCTGGAATTTCTGGATACGGACAATCTGCACGCGAAGGGTTCGATCCCGGTGGAGAAGCGGACGGACGGGGAATATGAGCTGGCGTTTGAGCATGTGGACTTCCAGTATCCCGGATGTCAGGAGCTGGTATTGAAAGATGTGAACTGCCGCCTAAGGATCAAGGGCAAACTGGCGGTGGTGGGTAAAAACGGCGCGGGCAAGACGACCTTTATCAACCTGTTGTGCCGTCTCTATGAGCCCACGGCCGGGCGCATTACGCTGAACGGCGTGGATATCCGCAAGTATGACGAAGAAGAGTACCGCAGCCTGTTCGGCGTGGTGTTCCAGGATTTCAAGCTGTTTGCCTTTCCGGTCTGGCAGAATGTCACGGCGGGCGGCACACGGGAGGATGACAGGATCCGGGAGGCGCTGCGGCAGGCGGATGCAGCGGAATTCGTGGAAAAGCTGCCTCAGGGGCTTGATACCTATTTATATCAGGAGCTGGAAGAAGGGGTGACGGTCAGCGGCGGGGAGGCCCAGAAACTGGCACTGGCGCGGGCACTTTACAAAGATGCGCCGGTGGTGATCCTCGATGAGCCTACGGCGGCGCTGGACCCGAAAGCGGAAGCGGAGGTCTATGAGCGTTTTCACAAGATGGTGGAGGGCAGGACCAGCATCTATATCTCCCACCGGATGAGCAGCTGCCGCTTCTGTGACGAGATCATCGTCTTTGACAAAGGGCAGATCGTGGAGCGGGGCAGCCATGAGGCACTCTACGCCGCCGGCGGCAGCTATGCCCGGATGTGGGATGCACAGGCCCGGTATTATGCGTAAAAATCCGGTAACAAAAAGCCGGACCGGATGCAGGATCAAAATCAAAATCAAGCGGGAAAAGCGTTGCGCATTCCCGCTTTTTTTGATAAACTGTATCCATCTGAAGAAATGGATCTCTGTTATGCACGTCAGGCATTTCGCCGTGATTTCCATTATTTCAAATTTTTTGGGGAAGGAGGGTTGAAGTGTCATTTATGGGACTTATAAAGTGGTAAACTGCTATCATATGAGGCAGGCGGAGAGAATCTTGAGGAGACTGCCTGCGAAACCCGGCGGTTACAGGATTCGGGTTTCGTCACGAAACAAAAACTATATTGACAAAATCGAACATTTGTTTTAATCTACATATAAGATGTAAGAACAAATGTTCTAAAGGAAAAGGAGAACAGAACATGGAAAGAGATGACAAATTAAAAGCATTGGACGCGGCTTTGGTGCAGATAGAGAAGCAGTTCGGTAAGGGCGCCGTAATGAAGCTGGGTGATCCTTCGGTACAGATGAATGTGGAGACGATTCCTACGGGTTCCCTGAGTCTGGATCTGGCATTGGGGCTGGGCGGAATCCCGCGGGGCAGGATCGTGGAGATCTACGGCCCGGAATCGAGTGGTAAGACGACGGTTACCTTACATATGGTCGCGGAAGTACAGAAGCGGGGCGGCATCGCAGGATTTATTGATGCGGAACATGCCCTGGATCCGGTCTATGCGAAGAATATCGGGGTGGATATCGACAACCTTTACATATCCCAGCCGGACTGCGGTGAGCAGGCGCTGGAGATCACGGAGACCATGGTGCGTTCCGGTGCGGTGGATATCATCATAGTGGACTCCGTGGCAGCGCTTGTGCCGAAGGCGGAGATTGACGGTGACATGGGAGACAGCCATGTGGGCCTGCAGGCGCGTCTGATGTCGCAGGCGCTGAGGAAGCTGACGGCGGTCATCAGCAAATCCAACTGTACGGTGATCTTTATCAACCAGCTGCGTGAGAAGGTGGGGGTGATGTTCGGCAACCCGGAGACGACCACCGGCGGACGCGCTCTGAAGTTCTATTCTTCCGTTCGTTTGGATGTCAGAAGGATCGAGTCCCTGAAGCAGGGCGGAGAAGTGATCGGTAACAGAACGAGGGTGAAGGTCGTTAAGAATAAGATCGCGCCGCCGTTTAAGGAGGCGGAATTTGATATCATGTTCGGCGAGGGTATTTCCATGGTGGGAGATATCCTGGATCTGGCGGCGGAGAATAATATCGTCAACAAGAGCGGCGCCTGGTATGCTTACGAGGGCAGCAAGATCGGACAGGGCAGAGAGAATGCGAAGCAGTATCTGCGCGATAACCCGGAAGTGTGTATGGAGATTGAGCGCAAAGTAAGAGAGCTGTTCAATCTGGAGACGGGAAATGCAGAAGGCACAGAGGCACAGTCTGCATCGGCGGAAGATAAGAAGGCAGAGAAGGAGAAGACGAAGGCAGCCAAATGACCGGACTGAACGGATAAGGGCTTATGACATGCGGCATGCTGCCGGGACAGTGTGCCGCATGAACAGGATATGGAGAATGGATCGTGGTCATAACACAGATAGCCGGGGCGTCGGGAGCACGCTGCCGGATTTATATAGACGGACAGTTCGCCTTTGTACTGTACAAGGGCGAGCTGCGCAAATTTCATCTGCAGGAAGGACAGGAGCTGCCGCCTGACAGTTACCGGGAGATCACGGAGGAACTGCTTCCCAGAAGAGCGAAGCTGCGCTGTATGAACCTGCTGCAGTCGAAAGATTATACCAGAAAGCAGTTAGAGGACAAGCTGGCACAGGGAGAGTATCCGCAGGAGTGTATCGACGGGGCCATAGCCTATGTGGAGTCATACGGCTATCTTGATGATCTGCGCTATGCGAGGGATTACATAGAATATCATATAAGCAGCAGGAGCCGGAACCGAATCGAGCAGGATCTGCTGCGGAAAGGGATAGAACGCACCCTGATCGCTGCGGCTTTTGATGAACTGGAGGGGCTTGGCGTAGAGCAGGATGAGGCGGCCATGATCCGGGAACTGCTGATGAAGAAAAAGTACTGCGCCGAAACGGCCACCAGACAGGAACAGCAGAGGATGTACGGATTCCTCTATCGCCGGGGATTTCATGCGGACGTGATCGCACGGGCAATTTTTTAGAACGGTTGTATTATAGTAAACGAAATTTCCAATGTCGTTAACTATAAAAGACTGCTTGACATAACATCAAATACAGTATAGAATTTAAGTGTTGTAATTTTGCTCATTATAGAATGTTGATACCATCCGATTTTTGTGCAGATGAGACATTCTACAATAGATTATGTACAATGAAAACTAAATAAGGAGGTGCTCCTGTAATGTGGGATGTTGTGATAGCAGTTCTCATCACGCTGGTGATCGCTGTTCCCGTATCCGCTCTGGCAGCCATTAATTATCGCAAGAAGGTTGTGGAAGCCAAGATCGGCAACGCGGACGAGAAAGCCAGGGAGATCATTGATGAAGCTCTCAAGACAGCTGAGACGAAGAAGCGCGAATCCCTGCTCGAAGTCAAGGAAGAGTCCATTCGTACCAAGAATGAACTGGACAAGGAGATCAAGGAACGTCGGGCGGAAGCGCAGAGATATGAGCGTCGTGTACAGCAGAAGGAAGAGAACATCGACAAGAAGGCTGATGCGATCGAGAAGAAGGAAGCGAGTCTGGCACACAGAGAAGAGACTCTGGCCAAACAGCGTGAAGAAATCTCCAAGCTGAACGAACAAAGATTACAGGAACTGGAACGAATCTCTGGATTAACCTCCGAACAGGCAAAAGATTATTTGTTGAAAATTGTTGAAGATGAAGTGAAGCACGAAACTGCTGTCATGATCAAGGAGATGGAGAGCAGGGCGAAGGAAGAGGCAGATAAGAAAGCGAAGGAGTACGTTGTCACGGCTATTCAGAAATGTGCGGCCGACCACGTATCCGAGACGACGATATCTGTTGTACAGCTTCCGAACGATGAGATGAAGGGCAGGATCATCGGTAGAGAGGGACGTAATATCAGAACTCTCGAGACCATGACAGGCGTGGATCTGATCATTGACGATACGCCGGAAGCAGTTATCTTATCCGGCTTTGATCCGATCCGCAGGGAAGTGGCGAGAATTGCGCTTGAGAAATTGATCGTGGACGGTCGTATCCATCCGGCCAGGATCGAGGAGATGGTTGAGAAGGCGCAGAGAGAAGTGGAAGTAATGATCAAGGAGGAAGGTGAGGCGGCGACGCTGGAAGTCGGCGTGCACGGCATTCATCCTGAACTTGTGAGATTACTCGGTAAGATGAAATTCAGGACCAGTTATGGTCAGAACGCGTTGAAGCATTCAATCGAAGTGGCACAGCTGTCCGGTCTGCTGGCGGCAGAGATGGGACTGGATGTGAGGATGGCCAAACGTGCGGGCCTTCTGCATGACATCGGTAAGGCTGTGGATCACGAGATGGAAGGCTCCCATATCCAGCTGGGTGTGGAACTGTGTCGGAAGTATAAGGAATCTCCGACGGTGATCAACGCGGTAGAATCACATCACGGTGATGTGGAGGCACAGACTTTGATCGCGTGTCTTGTACAGGCTGCCGATACCATTTCCGCGGCAAGACCAGGTGCGAGAAGAGAGACATTAGAAACATATACAACAAGACTAAAACAATTAGAAGACATTACAAACAATTTCAAAGGTGTTGA
>ERZ808051.586-NODE-586-length-36560-cov-4.816874_pt1 | contig 36560 bp, 30 predicted proteins | sample MGYA00380199_ERZ808051 | MGnify/ENA primary metagenome ERZ808051 (study PRJEB31490, sample SAMN06133391) | mouse gut metagenome | isolation source: J11 | host: mice | place: China: Chengdu | collected 2015-05 ...
TATGGTTCAGCTGGACGAGATCGGTCTTGTGCTGCTGCTGCCGGAGAGTTGGGGAGGCAGCGACTGGGATGACTGGGAAAATGTCTTTGGTGTGGAGTCCAGGCAGGATGGCTCCTACAGCATTTACAGCCGGGAGATACGCAGAGCGTGTATGGAGTCGGATGACAATGACTTTATCTGGGGCGGGGTTCTTTTCAGCATTGTCAAAAGACCCGGGCAGATGACGGAGCAGCAAGTGGCGGCGGAGGGGAAGGACTGCAAATATATTGCGGCCACAAGGAGCGGAACATATATTCTCTATTATCCGGAGGATGTGCAGTATACACCGGAGACGCAGGAGAAGTATCTGCAGCTGAAATCAGGGATACAGGATATTCAGTTTGTGGTGGGCGACATGGCGGCGGAGGAGCTTGCACTGTCCAAGGCCGGAATTGAAGATAAATTTGAAGGCACCATCGCAGGAGTGGTGAAAAGCGTCTCGCCGGACGGCATTACAGTGGATATCGTGGAATACATCCCCGAGGACGATACAAAAAGGCTGAAGGAGCTTGGGGTTACGGAGGATGATATGTGGGACGGCTTTTATATCCATAATCCCGACGAAGAACTGACTGCCTGGAAGTATAGCGAGGACGCGGTCTTTACGTTCATTGACTGGGCGGGCGAGTTTACGGGCGGATTATATCCTTTATATTACACTACCACAAGCGTGGAGGAGTTTTGCCGGTATGTGGAGCCCTATACGGACGGATGGATACTTTTGTTTTTTAAGGTTGAAGACGGAGCGGTAAAGTATGTGCTGGAAAGACCGATTATGTAGTCGTGCTCAATCGTTGCGGAAGGTTGCGGTAAAGAGCGGTTTATATAACAGGATAACAGAAAAGAGGTATCTGATGGATGATAATAAAATTATAGAGCTGTACTGGGCCAGGGACGAGGCGGCGATCAGGGAGACGGGCCTGAAATACGGCAGGCTCTGCGCCTGTATCGCAGGCAATGTTCTGTCAAATAAGGAGGACTGCGAGGAGTGTGTCAATGATACCTATTTTGCCCTCTGGAATGCGATTCCGGATAAACGTCCCAATAAATTCATGGCATTTATCGGCAGGATAACAAGAAATCTCGCCTTAAAGAAATATGAGTATGTCTCTGCAGCAAAGAGAAATATGTCTGCGGTTATGTCTCTTGACGAGCTGGGGGACTGCGTCTCCGGCAGGGAGGGCGTGGAGTCGGAGCTGGAGAACAGGCGGATAGAGAGCGCCGTTAATGACTTTCTGTGGCAGCAGGACGAGCAAAAGCGCAATGTCTTTATCAGGCGGTATTGGTATTTTGATTCCATCGAGGACATCTGTGAGCGCACCGGCTTTAGCCGGAGCAAGGTGAAGTCCATGCTGTTCGAGATGCGCCGGAAGCTCAGGGTCTATCTGGAAAATGAGGGGATAAGCGTGTAAATGCTGCGCTGCCAATGTCTATTGCGGCATATGATACACCCTCGCCGATTTCCAAAGCATAAATACCGCCTGCAGCCGCTTCCGTATCTGTCTGCTAAAGCGGGCAGCCTCACCTTGTGAACCTAAAATGAAATTTTTTGAATGAGAGCGGGTACATTCCCCGCCCCTTGGGGCGTACAAACTAATACCGAACGAAGTGAGGTTGGGGCTAATACCCCGCTCCTGTGAAGCAGGAGACAAACATCCTTGCGGTGTTTGGGTGCTTGCACCGGGGAAGTTTATTGAATGGCTGAAATGCATTTCAGATAAATTAGCACCTTGAAAACTGCATGACAAACAGAGTGTCGTTATAGGCACTCGAAAAGGAGATATAAAAGTGTCATACTGACACTTACAGATAATTTAGTAATGCTGTATACAAATTATGATTCAAATATTAAATCTGTTGAGGAATCAATAATTAGCGAAGCGCAAAGCAAGGATTTTGTGGATATTAAAAGGGTTCCATTTTCGTACAAGGAGCTAAGAGAATATCAAAATATATTAATTAACTCCCTTTTCGGAATTGTGTACTCACTAAAAACGGGCTTATCAAAATACATTGTAAACAACAGGCAAATATGTTATGATTGAGTATATAGCTCAGGATTCTGCAAAAAGAGTAATTTTTATGGAGGGAAAATTCTATGATCGATTGGGAACATGAGGAAGATGCCTTTTGTGAGGGGAGTTTTAAAAGTAAATTTTTTCATGATGATGAAGATAACGACGAACTGATCATCGGAATAAGAAGCGCTGATCTAAAAGAATGTGCTGAAAATTGTGTTAAGTCATTTAACAACCTTACAAAAGCCCAAATCAACGAAATCTGTAAGGGACTCATCAATTGCGCAAAAGAAAGCGGTAACAATGAGGATCTTGAGTTATCCGTCCTTGAAAACTCGCTTGATATTTTAAAGTATTGCTGGTTTTCAACGTTGTATGTGAATATGCTGCATAAAGACGATAAGATCTCCTATGTTGTTGAAGGTGAGGGAGATTGGGGCGAGTCGATTGGTTTTGTGATAGAAGATAATAAAGTGATTTATGTTGGTGCTGATTATTTTGAATACATGAAAGACAGAGAGTGAAATTCTAGTTTGAAGAGTTGTCAAGTTAGACGATGAAAAAGTAAGAATGATATCTTCTTTAGTGCCTATAGAGGCAGTGGATTTTATTGAAGGAGAGGTTATTAATATAGAAGATGAAATGACAGAAGATGACAGCTTAGTTTCCGATGATAATTTGGCGAACGCACAAACAACAACCATTACATTAACTGCCGGTCAAAAAATAAGTTATGCAAATGGAAAAGCATCGTCGTGTCTGTATTTGCCACGTTTACAGTTGTGGAATGAAGAATCTCGCGAATTTGAACCAGTTTTTTGGCTGCAGGACATATCACCACTATATGGTGAAAGAAATTCCTGGTTTGAAATTTAAGCAATGAAGAAAAAAATTAGTATCACTATTTTGGCTGCGGTGGTTTTATTAGCTCTTTTTTTACAATGACATATATGAACACAAATAAAGTAAGCTTAAATGAAACAAAGTTTGCAAAGACAGAGTTTTCGCATGAAATCAGTTTTACACTGGTTGAGAGCAAAAAGAAAGACAATCTGCAGTCATTCATTTTATTAATTGATAACAGGAGTAATAATGAAATAATGTACGGTGAGTACTATATGTTAGAAATGCTCATCGGAGATAAATGGTATGAAGTCTATCAGCCAAATGAATGGTATGATTTAGGACATATCCTGAATGAAAATTGCAGCTCGGAGGTAACAATATTAATAGGCGGTCTCCCCAGTTTAAAAAAAGGTACATACCGAATAATTAAAGAAATATCATTTATTGAAGATACAGGTGCATGCGAAAAAACGGGCTATATAGCAGCAAATTTTAAAATAAATTGAACTGTTAGTAATAGTTTAGACACACCTATTTTAACTTTTGTTTATCTGATAAATGGGGAATTATTTATTCTTCAAGCCATTCCAAATACTCATCATGGGGAAATGGTCTTTTCCAACCCACCTCATTTGCCTGTGCTTTCAGCAATAAATCTTTTTTCTTCCTGAGCAGTTGGCGGTTCATCTTTCGGAGAACATACGCCGCACCCATTTGGCTGTCTGAGCCATCATAATAGTCATCAAACAAGAACGAAAACAACAAATCCGCTAAATCCTCGTCATTTTGATATTCCATAAAAAAGGTTTCTATCTGCTTGCTAAATTGGTAGCAGCTTTGTACCAAATATTCGTACAAACGCTCCTTATCCCACGTTCCATCCACAATGGGACAATCTTTCTGCAAGTCCTCCCAAGTTTTGTAATACATGATTGCACTCCTTATCAGTTAGTTTGCTGACCCAAGTATAGCACATCTCCCCGCCGCAGACAATCTCCGTTCTATCTCCGTTCCTTGACCGTCTGGATTTTTGCCGTTGCCATTTCGCTGCCGAAAACGGGGAACAGGATTTACAGATAATGAAGTCATTTATAAGAAGTGAACGACATGAAGCGGCACAGGAAAGCGCAAGGGAAACAGCGAAAAGAATGATAAAAAAAGGTAAAATGTCACTTGATGAAATTGCGGATTATGTTCCTTCGCTATCACTTGAGGAATTAAAGGAACTTGAAGACGAGGTTATGCAGTTGGCATAATCAATCCTGTTAATCAAAATCAAATATGGTAACAGCGTTAGGGCATATAGAAACAGAAATCTATATGCTCTCTTTTTTGCCATTAAGGAGGAACCATGGGCGACAACATTCAGACCAACACCACAGGGCGATTAACGCCCTGTTTGCAAAAGAAGATTGATAAGATATCAGGAGGTATTGGTATTTTGATTCCATCGAGGACATCTGTGAGCGCACCGGCTTTAGCCGGAGCAAGGCGAAGGCCATGCTGTTCGAGATGCGACGGAAGTGGGCAGCCTCACCTTGTGACCGTATGCTGTATATGGATGCCATCAGGCAGCCGCCGGGTAAAGATAATCAGGGCGGCTGCCGGGACTCTTGATAAATGGAGGGCGCTGTGGTAGGATTAAGGGGATTATAATATTTCGGAGAGGCATTTTTGTGCGTTCCGGAAAAGGAGTTTTGGCATGACAGACGCTTTGAGTACTCTTGAGGGCAGTATTCTGCTGTTTATTCAGGATTCGTTGCGGTGCGGTTTATTGACTCAGTTCTTTGTATTTGTGACGAAGCTTGGAAACGCGGGATTTGTCTGGGTGACGATGTCGCTGATTCTGCTGCTGGTTCCCAAGACCAGAAATGTGGGCGCCATGGGGATTCTGGCGCTGATGTTTTCACTGCTGGTGAACAACCTGCTTTTAAAAAACATAGTGGAGAGGAGCAGGCCCTTTGACGTGATTGAGGCGCTGACGCCTTTGGTGGAGAGACCCCGGGACTTTTCGTTTCCGTCCGGGCATACGGCCAGCTCTTTTGCCGCGGCGGGGGTGTTTTTCCGCAGGCTGCCCAAGTGGCTGGGGGTGCCGGCGCTGCTTCTTGCGGTTTTGATGGGGCTTTCACGGCTTTATGTGGGCGTGCATTATCCCACCGACGTTCTTGTGGGGCTGCTGAGCGGTCTGGTGTTAAGCGTGGCAGCGGAGAAAATGGTGGATGCTTCCGAAGCGGGCGGCGGGATACGGGATATGTGGCGCGGCAGGCGGCGGTAAGGCGGATTATATTTTTGGAGGTACGGCATGACGGGCAGGGTTTACGGTATATTCAAAAACAAAAGGGTCAGCCCGGCGAAGCTGGAGGCATTTGGATTTGTGCGCGGAGAGTCCGGTTACGTGTATGAAAGGATCTTGGAGGAAAGCGGATTCAGGCTTACGGTCTGTGTGACAGGTCAGGGAGAGGTCTTGACGGAAATGCTGGACCCCGCCCTGAACGAGCCGTACACCCTGCATCTTGTGGAGGATGCGGCGGGAAGCTTTGTGGGCGGAATCAAGGTTCAGTATGAGGAAGTCCTGAGGGAAATTGCGGACAGGTGCTTTGAGCCGGATGTGTTTAAATGCGGGCAGGCAAAGGAGCTGATTGCCTATGTCAGGGACGTCTACAGGGATGAGCCGGAATTTCTGTGGAAGAAATTCGATGGCAATGCCGTATGGAGAAGGAAGGATACCGGGAAATGGTACGGTGTCCTTCTCACCGTCTCAAAGCGTAAGCTGGGAATCGATTCTGACGATATGGCGGAGGTTCTTGATTTTCATATTCAACCGGAGGAGCTGGAGAGAATTGCCGACGGCAGGAGGTACTTTCCCGGCTATCATATGAATAAAAAGCATTGGTGCTCGATTATTCTGGACGGTTCCGTGGCGTTTGAGGAGGTCTGCCGAAGAATAGATGACAGCTATGCCATGGCAGCCCGGTAAGCAAAAAGGACTGTTGCGCACCGGAAAATCCTGGCAGAGGAGGCTGCGGCGGCAGAAAAATCCCGGACATACAGGAGATATTGAGGGAACGTTTATGGACAATGAGAAAAAGACCTTCAAGGAAAAAGCGCATATTATGATAGTGGAGGATGACGCCGCCCTGGCCGGAGAGATCGGGCATTTTTTGGAGCGGTGGGGATATTTCGCGTATATTGTCAGGAATTTTGAAGAAATTATCAGGGAGTACGGGCAGGTGAAGCCGTGCCTGGTTCTTATGGATATCAATCTTCCCTTTTATGACGGCTTTTATTGGTGCAGGAGGCTTAGAGAGGTCTCGGATGTGCCTGTGCTGTTTATAAGCAGCCGGGGAGAGGACAGCGACAAGCTGCAGGCATATGCCCAGGGGGGCGACGACTATATAGAGAAGCCCTTCCGGCTGGAGCTTCTTCAGGCAAAAATAGAGGCTGTTCTGCGCAGGGCCAATGCCAGACCAGCGCTGGAGAGGATATATTTGACCGAGGAGGTATACTTTGAGCCTGTGAGCATGAGCCTCTTTGCCGGCGGACAGGCAATTGACCTGACCAGGTCGGAGCGGAAGGTTCTGGCAAAGCTGGTGGAGCGCCGGGGCAGGACGGTAATGCGGGAGGAGCTGATGATGGCGCTTTGGAGCACGGACGAGTATGTCTCCGACGGCTCGCTGACGACCCTGGTCAGCCGGCTGCGCAGCAAGCTGTCTGAAAGCTGCGGCAGAGAGATTGTTATGACGAGGAAAGGGCAGGGGTATTATATTACATGCGGGGAATAACGATAGGGCATATGGTCAGATTTATCAAAAAGAAAAGCTTTTACGGGGGATTTTTGCTTATCTGCATTATCTACAATGCCTATTTTATATATCTGCTTCCTGATGTGAAGCTGCATTATTTGGCGTATTTGGATGTTTTGGCGACGGCAGGTCTTATGGCCTGTTTTCTTTTTGGGTTTTACAGGTTTATGAAAGAGGAAAGGGAAAACGCGGGACAGGACGGCAGGGAGCTGGAGGCGCTGCAGGAGGAGCTGAAGAAGCAGTTTGCGCTGAATTGCGATCTGCAGGATTATATTGCCAGATGGTGTCATGAGGTCAAGCTTCCCCTGGCAGCGGCGCTTTTGATTGCGGAGCAGCTTGAGGACGGCAGGGAGAAGGACAAGCTGCGGGAGCAGCTGGAGCGTATCAACCAGTTGCTTGCCAACGCCTTGCTGGGCTGCAAGGTTCAGAGCAGTCTTTTCGACCTGCAGATACGCCCCGTGAGTCTGGCCGAATGCGTCAGGGCATCCATCCACAACAATCAGTTTTTCCTGATTCAGAAGCATTTTGAGCTGGAAATCCGGACGGGAGAGGAAATTGTATACACTGATAAGGCGTGGCTGACGTATGTGCTGGATCAGCTGGTGAGCAACGCAGTCAAGTATGCGGGGGAGACTGCCAGGCTGATTATCAGGAGCGAGGAGATTGTTGATCAGGGGAAGCTGCGCGGCGGGAACAATGCGGGAGGCATAGCAGAGGACCGGGAGGCGGGGGACAGGCTTGACAGCGGCGGCAAAGGGTTCAGGCTTATTGTGGAGGACAGGGGCGCGGGCATAAAAGAGGAGGAGCTCAGGCGCGTGTTTGACAAGGGCTTTACCGGAAGTAATTATCACAACGGGCAATACAGATCTACGGGAATGGGTCTGTACATGGCAAAGCTGATTACGAATAGGCTGGGGCACGGGCTGACGGTGGATAGCGTTTACGGAGAATATACAAGATTTGTGATATCCTTTGCGGATAACAGAGAATATTTTTTTGCACAGTGATGGCAGCCGGGGCTGGCTTTTTACAGGCGGAAATATTTTGCGCGGGAACCTTACAGAAAATGTAAGGTTACGGGCAAAGTGTAAGGCAGATGTAAGGATTTTTGAAGGGAGGGTGTTTATAATAGGCTTGCAGGGTACAAATAGCCCTGCAGAAAGGAAGAAAAGAAGTGAGCGATAAGGGAGTACAGACAGAAAAAATTGTGGAAATCAGGAATCTTGTAAAGGACTATGGGGGAAGGGGATTTCAGACCAGGGTGCTCAAGGGCATCGACCTGACCGTGTATTCGGATGACTTTATAGCTATTATGGGACCGTCAGGCTCCGGAAAAACTACGCTGCTGAATATTTTGTCGTCAGTGGACAAGCCCACCCTTGGGGATGTTCTGCTGGACGGCCAGGATATCACAAGGCTGTCTAACAGGGAATTGTCCAGGCTCAGAAGGGACAAGATCGGTTTTATTTTTCAGGATTACAATCTGCTGGATACCATGAGCCTGAAGGACAACATTGCGCTGCCTCTGACTCTGAACGGGGTGTCGGGGAAGGAGTGCAGCCGGAGGGTGGAGGAGCTGGCGGCGATGTTTGGCTTAAGGGAGCATCTGGAGAAATATCCATACCAGCTGTCCGGCGGTCAGAAGCAGCGGGGAGCGGCGTGCCGCGCACTGATCACCGAACCGGAGATCATCTTTGCCGACGAGCCCACGGGAGCCCTTGATTCCAAGTCGGGCAAGGATCTTCTTGACGCTCTCAGACGGGTGAACGACGAGGGAAAGGCCACGATTCTGATGGTGACCCACGACGCCTACTGTGCCTCCTATGCCAAGGACGTGTATATCTTAAGCGACGGCGCCATGAAGTGCAGGATTACCAGGGGCGGCAGCCGGAAGGAGTTCTATGACCGGATTATGGAGACGCAGGTTTCCATGGGAGGTGATTTCACATGAGCGTAACAGGGCTTGCACTGCATAATTTTAAGAAAAGCTTTTCCAATTACCTGTCCCTGATTTTGTCACTTGCCTTTACCGTGATGATTATCTACAATTTTCAAAGCGTTATCTTCACGGATATTTTCGACTCTCTCCAGGAGCCGAACAGTGGCTATATAAACATAATTATTGAGGTGATTTCCGTTGTGCTGGGCTTCTTTCTGTTTTTCTTTGTCTGGTACTCCACCAATGTTTTTCTTACCAGGAGAAAGAGAGAAATAGGCATTTACGTCTTCATGGGGCTGTCCAACCAGCGCATAGGTAAGCTTTACGCGCTGGAGACGCTGTTTATCGGCTTTGCGGCGCTTCTGCTGGGGCTGGGCGCTGGAATCCTGCTGTCACAGCTTTTCCAGATGCTTCTGCTGTCCCTGTCCGATATCTCGGTGGAGCTTCACTTTCAGCTTGCTCCTGAGTCGGTGCTGATTACCGCGGGCATTTATGCGGCGGTGTACCTGCTCTTTTTGCTGAAGGGATATCTGAATATTGTCAGGAGCAGCGTGCTCAATATGCTCTCCGCAAACCGCAGAAACGAGTATGTGCGGCAAAACAGGCTGCTGCTTGGGGGCAAGGCGGTGTTTGGCGTGGCGGTTCTTTCCGCAGGCTTTTATCTGGCGGTAAAGGAGGGCGGCGTGGAAATTATGGGGAATATGCTGTCGGCAGTGGTTCTGGTTATCATCGGCGTGTATCTTCTGTTCGGAGGCTTCATTCCCCTGCTGTTTCAGGGGGTCCTGAGACAAAAATCCGTGCTGTACCGCAGGGAAAGGACGCTTTGGGTCAACAATGTGGTGTACCGCATGAGGAAGAATTACCGCACCTATGCCATGACCTGCGTGCTGATGCTCTGTTCCGTCACTGCCCTTGCCACCAGCTTTGCCATGAAAAACCGCTATGAAAACATTGTCCGTTTTCGTACCACTTATTCTTTTCAGATCTTAAGCGGCAGGTCCGATCTCATGGAGCGGCTCACGGGGCTGATCGGACAGGATAATGAAATTGTGTACCGGACCGGTGTGGAGCTTCTTAGCCTGGATGCTTCCCTGATAGAGTCAAATTACCATTATGGGGCTTTTGGGCTGGTTCCCTGGTCGCAGCTGGTGCGCCTGGCGGAAAGCGCCGGACTGGAGCCTCTTGTAAGGGAGCCCGGGGAGGATGAGGTAGTTATTCTGGGGCATATTGTGCTGATGTCGTTTATTACGGATAAGAGCAATATTACTCATACCATAGGGGGGAGAACGTTTAAGGAGATCGGTGATACAGATGTGCCTTATTTGGGTTATCTGCAGGAAAGCGCCAATTATTTTGTGGTAAACGATAAAACCTATGAGGAGTTCAGGAAGCTTGGCTCCACATCGTATATCTATAGCTTCGGTATAAAAAATCCTGAAAACTTTGCCGCTTCCAAAGATAAGCTGGGCACGTTTGTGAATGAGGAAAGAGGGCGGGGAGATTATACGGGCTGTGTTACCATTGACCCGCATGACAGAGAGGGAGACTGGATACGGGTGCTGTATTCTCTGTGTATCTTTGTGTTCATGGTCTTTGTGGTGGCAAGCGGCAGCATTCTCTTTATGAAGCTGTATAACGACGCCTTTGAGGAGAGGGACAGATACGCGGTGCTGTGTAAGATCGGCTGCAGCGGGCGTAAGCTGCGCAGGGCTGTGTCCAGAGAGCTGGGCTGTACCTATGCGTTGCCCTTTATCGTTATGACGGGCGCGGCATATTTCTCGGTGCATGCGTTGGAAAAGCTGATGTCCACGAATCTTTTGACGGTGTACGGGGTAAGCGTGCTGATTGTCCTGGCGTTCTTTGTGGTGTTTTACGGGGTATCCGTGAGGCTCTATTATAAAAACGCAGGGATTTGAGGCAGTGTGGTTTATGCCGGTCCGGCCGCTTGTGTAAGGAGTTCTTTGAGAGAGTTTTATTGGACGGATAACTTAATATAATGAGCTTGTTAAAAAACATTGGGTCCCGGTACGCCGGATAATTCATATCCGGCGTGCCGACGGCAGAGATGCGGAAACGGAGGAGACGACAATGAAAAAGACAGGCGGAATCGGATTTGTAGCTGTGACAATATTTTTGATAATTGTTACGGCTTTTTGCTGTGCAGGCACGGTGCTCAGCAGGACGGACCTGGACGACAGGGAGATGGAGAGCTATTACAGGGCGCAGGAGAAACAGCTGGTATGTGAGGCAAGAGCGTATCTGAATGGGGAGGGTCTTGTAAACAGCGGCATTATGCTGACCCACACCATAGAGACGGACGGAAGCAGGGCGTATACCATGACCGTACACCACGCGGAAATAGATGAAATGAGCGGCGAAGAACGCAGCAGGCTTCTGGAAGAATTGGAGGGCTTTGCCTTTGAAAGCCCGGGCTGCACATTTTTTCATAAATTTCTTATAGACGAATAACAGGAATTACATGACATTTCCGGAAAATAGGGGTATACTTTCTTTGTGGCAGATTTTGTTTTTGGCTGCGGAAAGGAGTTCCCGAAATGTCATTTATTCCAAAACCACATGAAATTTACAAGCATTTTAAAGGGGATCTGTATCAGATAACGGCAATTGCGGAGCACACGGAGACAGGGGAGGCGCTGGTGGTCTATCAGGCCATGTACGGCGATTTTAGGACCTATGCAAGACCGCTGGCCATGTTTACCGGCAGAGTCGACAGGAAGAAATATCCGGATGCGGCGCAGGAGTTCCGCTTTGAGCTTCAGGGACCGGAGGCCGGACGGCAGAGGGCGGAAGCCACAGAGGAATCCGGGGCGGGCTCAGAGCCGGGAGTCTCCGCGGGGCAGAGGGCGGAGCCCGGGGAGCCTGCAGAGCATGGGACGGAAACGGCGGCAGCGGTGTCCTTGGCCAAGGGAGGCGGCGGGGAGCTTACGGAGGCGGAAATGGCTCTGGACCCCATGGTACTGGAGTTCCTTGACGCTGACAGCTATGAGCAGCGGCTGAATATTCTGGCGGGGCTGCATCACAGGATCACCGACGAGATGATTACCACCATGGCCATCGCCTGCGATGTGGAGGTGGACAGCGGTGAGACGGAGGAGCGCTACGAAGCCCTGAAAAGCTGTCTGATCACGCTGGAGCGCTACGAGTGCCAGCGGATACGGTAGCTTCATAATTGCGGCATCCCTTTAAATTTCTTGCGGATAGAGGCATAACGGTCCGAGGGTCCGGACGGTTTGAAGGTATTCACGGACGGAAAGGGAGCGGCATATGGCACATAAAAAGGAAGCTTTGGAGCATTTGAACAAAAAAATGGTTATAGGCGTATCTTCCAGGGCGCTGTTCGATCTTTCGAGAGAAAACGAAATATTTGAGACAAAGGGGCTGGAAGCGTACTGCAGCTATCAGGTGGAGCATGAGCAGGATATTCTAAAGCCCGGCCCGGGGTTTGCTCTGATCAGGGCGCTGCTTCAGCTGAACGAGCGGAGCAGGGAGGGGAATCTGGTGGAGGTCATCATCATGTCCAGGAACAGCCCCGATACCTCGCTCCGGGTATTTAACGCCATAGAATACTACGGCCTGCCCATAACCCGCGCCGTGCTGGTTAGCGGGGCGTCTCTGGCGCCGTATTTGGCGGCCTTTCACACGGATCTTTTTCTGTCGGCATATGAGGATGACGTGCAGTGTGCCGTAGACAGCGGCATTGCGGCGGGAATCATCTGTACGGAGCACTCTTATGGTCAGGGGCGGGGCGGCGCCGGGGGCCGGGTCATACCCATCAAGGAGGGCATGCTCCCGGGGGAGGATCAGATCAGAATTGCCTTCGACGGGGACGCGGTTTTGTTTTCGGGTGATTCCGAGATGATCTATAAGCAGCAGGGGCTGGATGCCTTTGAGGAGAACGAGCGGGCGCATGCCAGAGAACCTCTGGCGGAGGGACCCTTTACCAATTTCCTGCGGAAGCTTTCGGATCTGCAGAGGATGCTTGGCGCAGAGAACTGCCCCATAAGGACGGCGCTGGTCACGTCCCGCAGCGCGCCTGCCCATGAGCGTGTCATCCGTACCATGCGGGCATGGAACGTGCGTGTGGACGAGGCGTTTTTCCTTGGCGGAATAGAGAAAAAGGATGTGCTGAAGGCCTTTGGGGCACAGATCTTTTTTGACGACCAATCCGTGCATACGGCGAGCGCGTCCTTGGCGGTTCCGGCGGCGCGGGTGCCGTACAACAGGCAGACCGGAATGTACAGACTGGAGAACGCGTAAGGAATCCCAGGGGCGGAAGAAAAAATTGCAGCCGTAAAAAGTGCGGTATTTAAAAGTAAGGTATTTAAAAGCGCGGCATTTAAAAGGCATGGGAACAGGAGACATTTCCTTATGAAATACAAATGCGTTGTGGCAGGGCGTTTTGTAGAGCGCCCTAACCGCTTTATTGCGAGGGTGGAGATAGACGGGCAGGAGGAAGCCGGAGCGCAGACCGTCCATGTAAAAAATACCGGTCGGTGCAGGGAGCTTTTGCAGAGGGGCGCGGAGGTATATCTGGAAAAAAGCGACAATCCTAACCGTTCCACCGCCTATGACCTTGTGGCGGTAAGGAAGGGCAGGCGTCTGGTGAACATGGACTCCCAGGCGCCCAACAGGGCGGTGGAGGAGTGGCTTAGAGGGGGAATGCTGTTTCCCGATTACACCTTGGTGCGCCCCGAGACCAGATACGGAAATTCCCGGTTTGATTTTTATATAGAGACGGCGCGGGAAAAGATTTTTATGGAGGTAAAGGGGGTCACCCTTGAGAAAGACGGGGTGGTGCTTTTCCCGGACGCCCCTTCCGAGAGGGCGGTAAAGCATGTGGAGGAATTAATTGCGGCAAGACATGAGGGCTACCGCGTTTTTGTCATGTTTGTAATTCAGATGGAAGGGGTAAAATACTTTATGCCAAACAGGGAAATGCACCCGGAATTTGCGGATGCGGTGGCGAGGGCGCAGGCAGAGGGTGTGGAGATACTTGCCTATGACTGCAGGGTGACGCCGGAAAAAATGGAGATAAACGCTCCGGTGGAGGTAAGGCTGGAGACGGGGACGGACCCGGGGGGCAAATCTTTAGCCTTAATTAAGGAAACATTAAGGTTTGGAGACCTCCGGGCTATTCCCAAACCGCTTCTGAAATGGTATGATGAACACAGGCGGGTGCTTCCGTGGAGGGAAGAACCTGCACCCTATCGGGTGTGGGTATCGGAGATTATGCTGCAGCAGACCAGGGTGGAGGCAGTGAAGCCTTATTTTGAGCGTTTTATGAAGAAGCTGCCCGATATAAGGGCATTGGCGAAGACGGATGAGGAGACCCTGCTTAAGCTTTGGGAGGGGCTGGGCTATTACAACCGGGCCCGGAACCTGCAAAAGGCGGCAAGGCAGATACAGGAGGACTTTGGAGGCGTTATGCCGGATACCTGCGAGAAGCTTATGGAACTGGCAGGCGTGGGCAGCTATACGGCGGGAGCCATTGCCTCCATTGCCTTTAATCGCCCGGAGCCTGCCGTGGACGGAAATGTGCTGCGGGTGCTGGCGCGGCTGCGTAAGGATGGAAGGATGATCTCGAATGCGGGGGTAAAGGCGGCAGTGGAGGGGGAGCTGCGGGAAATTATGCCCCATGACCGTCCCGGGGACTTTAATCAGGCTTTGATGGAGATAGGCGCCTGCGTCTGCATTCCGGGCGGCGCTCCCCAGTGCGCCCGGTGCCCTTTAGGGGAGCTGTGCATGGCTCACAGGGACGGCACGGAGGCGGAGTATCCCGTTAAGCAGGCAAAAAAGCCAAGGCGTATTGAGAGGAAGACGGTTCTTGTCATCAGGGATGATAACAGTACCGTGGTTCACAGGCGTGCCGGACGGGGGCTTTTGGCGGGAATGTATGAGTTTCCCACCATGGAGGAGTACCGTACGGCTGAGGAGGTAGTGGCGTATCTGGCGGAAAACGGCTTAAAGGCTCTGCGCATCCAGCCCCTTGAGGACGCCAGGCATGTGTTTACTCACAGGGAATGGCATATGAAGGGCTATTTGGTCAGAGTGGACGGGCTGGAACCCAGGAAGGCAGCGGGAGAGGCAAAGGACTGGATCTATATTGAACCGGAGGATACAAGGGACAGAATTCCCATTCCGTCCGCTTTCAGCGCCTATACGAAATATTTAGGCATTAATTTGAACAGGATCGATCAGGAGGAAGAAAAACAGTGAAGCTTTTATCGATAGCAGTGCCCTGCTACAATTCGGAAAAATATATGAGGAAGTGTGTGGATTCACTGCTTGCAGGCGGCGAGGATGTGGAGATCATCATTGTGGACGACGGTTCCACGGAGGACAGGACTGGGGAGATAGCGGACGAGTACGCCGCCAACTATCCGGGCATTGTCCGCGTGGTGCATCAGACAAACGGAGGACACGGCGCTGCCGTAAACACAGGACTGGCCAATGCCTCCGGCATGTATTTTAAGGTGGTGGACAGTGACGACTGGGTGAAAAAGGAAGCCTATATGCAGGTGCTTGACACCCTGCGGGAGCTGGCAGGCGGCGAGCAGGTACTGGACCTGATGGTCTGTAATTATGTCTACGAGAAGGAGGGTGAGAAGCGAAAAAAGATCATCCATTACCGCCATACTCTTCCGGTGGGCAGAATGTTTCAATGGGGGGGGTGTCATCACTTTAAGAAGGGGCACTATATTCTAATGCACTCGGTTATTTTCCGCACAAAGCTTTTGAAGGACTGCGGTCTTAAGCTGCCGGAACACACCTTCTACGTGGACAACCTTTATGTGTTCAAGCCGCTGCCCTTTGTAAAAAACCTCTATTATCTGGACGTGAATTTCTACCGTTATTATATCGGGCGCGCCGATCAGTCCGTGAACGAGGACGTGATGATATCCAGAATCGACCAGCAGCTTCTGGTCAATAGGATGATGGTGGATTACCTGGCGGACAGGAAGCAGGAGCTTGTGAAAAATAAGCGACTTTATCAATATATGAGGAATTATCTCGAGATTATCACCACAATCTCCTCCGTGCTGTTAATCCGTTCCGGCACAGAGGAGAATCTGGCTAAGAAAAAAGAGCTTTGGAAAGATATAAAGAATAAGGACAAGAAGATATATACGTATCTGCGGGCGGGAATCATGGGCAATGCCATGAACCTTCCCGGCAGAGGCGGCAGAATTATTTCTGTGGAAAGCTATAAAATCTGCCAGAAGATATTTAAATTCAACTGATTTGCGAAAAAGGAAAGGCTACACATATTTTGAAAATGCCTTTTCGCATTGCGCCTTTGTGGCCAGAATCCAATCCTTTCTGTATACGAACACGTACATCACCGCACCCATGGCGATTCCTGTCAGCACATCAAATACAGAGTGCTGCTTGATGAACATGGTGGACAGGATGATGGATGTGGCGAGCAGAAAGGAAGCGATTTTTATGCCCTTTCTTGATTCAAGCTCACGGCTGCGGGAAACGGCAAAATGCGCTCCCATGGAGTTGAATACATGGATGCTTGGCCACAGGTTTGTGGGAGTGTCCGTTTTCCAGAGGACCGACACCAGCTGTGTAAATATGTTGTCCCGCGGCATTTCCTCAAGGCGCAGGTGATGCCCGTTGGGAAAAAGGGTGGAGATGACCAGAAACACGGTCATTCCCGTAAACAGGAAAATACATGCCCTGTAGTACTCCTGCTTATTCTTAAAAAAGAGAAAAACCACAACCGCCGCCACATATGCGAACCACAGAAGGTAGGGGACGATAAAAACCTCGCAAAAGGGAATATAATCGTCCGCGGCAACATGGATCACCTGAAAGTTTTTGGTGTTGGTTTTCTCCAGCCATGAAAACCATGCCAGATAGATTACCATGTAAATTAACAGGGGGATGCAGTGACCGTACTTTTGATATAAGCGCATAATCTTTGTTTTCTTAAACTTTTCCATTGTAGACTTACACCTTTCATAAATTGTATAGAGGCTGCTCCTGTAAGCTCCGGCGTTTTAAAAAACGCCTTTATTTAGGATGCCGCCTGCCTGCCGTTACGGATATTTTCCTGAGCAATGACAACTATAGTATAGTCCCTAAAACGAAAAAATCAATAACATTTTCTTGTTTTTAAAATAATCTTTAGAAATATTTAAGGTTTTGCCGGCTGTCAGGGGCGGATGAAAAGAACGCAGCCCTTATCACAGGTGACGGTGATACGTCTGCTTTTTCTGGTTACCTCCCCGTCCGTGTGCACCCACAGGGGAGAGGAAGCCTCAATCACTAGCTTTTCTGCCCTGTAAGGGGTTATTCCCTTAAACCGGTAATGCTTTCCCTTAAAAGCCGTGGGCAGGGCAAACAGTATAAAAAGCTTTGGCAGATCCCCCACGGCGCATATGTTCAGGATGCCGTCCCCGGCGTCCGCATCGGGGGCAAACATAAATCCGCCGCCCTCGTAACGGTGGAGCATACAGGCTGTAAAGAGCATATTTCCCATATCGGCATATTCACCGCCCTCTATAGACAGCCTTCCGGATATTGCTTTTGCGGCAAAAAGCTGCTTTAAGGCTATGCCCAGATAGGTCAGCTTTCCCAGGCCGAATCTGTTCATGGCTTTCTTAAGCTTTGAGTGAAGAGCCTCCTGACAGACGGCTGCGTCGAAGCCTATGCCGCAGCTGACGCAGAAACGCCTTGTCCCGCCGTCGGGGTAAGCCACGGTGCCCAGGTCCATGGGCCTTGCCGAGTCCTTTCGCAGAATCAGCTCCAGAGCGGCGGAAGGGTCCCTTGGCAGCCCCAGGTCCCTTGCCAGGTCGTTGCTGGAGCCGGTGGGAATATAGCCCAGGATGACCTTTGAGGTGTCGGATATGCCCTGCAGGGCTTCATTTACGGTGCCGTCGCCTCCCAGTATAATCAGCGTGACGGGGAATTCTTCCGCCGAGTCCAGGATTTCGCGGGCAAGCCTTGAAACGGCTCCCGGTTTTTCCGAAAAGCGGCAGCGATAAGCGATATTTTTGCGCGGAGCATAGGTTCCACCTGCTCCTTCCATATTTTCAGCCCGGTGCCGGAGCGGGCGGCGGGATTGACAATGAAATTGTACATGCTTTTACCCTGATCAGGATTTGAACGGGACGTTCAAACGTGATTTCCTTCTTTTGATATCATTTAAGAGATTACGGGTATTATTATACATTTATATTGCCTTTTGTACAATTATTTGACCGCATTTTTTGCGTTAAATGAATTTTCTGTTTGCAATCCTTTTGTTCTATGCTATAATGTTGACCCAGAAGGGAATTGCGGCAGCTATCCGTTCCGTACGCGCCAGGGCGCATGAAGTTATGGCTTGATAAGACAGAAATTTTTACCGTATGGGAAATAAAGTTAAAATATAAATATCATTAAGTAAAGCGGGAGGATTTGGAATGTATTCTTTGGACGAGGTCAAAAACGTAGATCCTGAGGTAGCGCAGGCTATTGTGGACGAACAGGAGCGGCAGAACAGCCATATCGAGCTGATTGCCTCCGAAAACTGGGTGAGCAGGGCGGTGATGGCTGCCATGGGAAGCCCCCTGACCAATAAATATGCGGAGGGCTATCCCGGAAAGCGGTATTACGGAGGCTGCGGCTGCGTGGACGTCGTGGAGGAGCTGGCAAGGGAGAGGGCTAAGGAGCTGTTCGGCTGCGAATATGCCAACGTACAGCCTCATTCGGGCGCGCAGGCAAATATGGCGGTGCAGTTTGCGGTCTGTCAGCCCGGAGATACCATTATGGGTATGAACCTGGACCACGGCGGACATTTGACCCATGGCAGTCCGGTCAACATGTCCGGGAAATATTTCAAAATCGTTCCCTATGGAGTAAACGACGAGGGCTTTATCGATTACGACAGACTGCGTGAGATTGCGCTGGAGGCAAAGCCCAGGATGATTATTGCCGGCGCCTCCGCTTATGCCAGAACCATAGATTTCAAGAAATTCCGTCAGGTTGCGGACGAGGTTGGGGCAGTGCTCATGGTGGATATGGCGCACATTGCCGGCCTGGTTGCCGCAGGGCTTCATCCAAGCCCTATTCCCTATGCGGACGTGACCACCACCACCACTCACAAGACCCTGCGCGGTCCCCGGGGCGGAATGATTCTGTCAAGCAACGCGGTAAATGAAAAGTACAATTTCAACAAGGCGGTGTTCCCCGGCATTCAGGGCGGTCCCCTGATGCATGTGATTGCCGCAAAGGCAGTCTGCTTCAAGGAGGCTCTGAGCGACGAATTCAAGACCTACCAGAAAAACATTATAGACAACGCTCAGGCGCTCTGCAGCGGGCTGATAAGCAGGGGGATCAAGATCGTTTCGGGCGGCACCGACAACCACCTGATGCTGGTTGACCTGACAACATACAGCCTGACCGGAAAGGCAGTGGAGAAGCTGCTGGATGCGGCACATATCACCTGTAATAAAAATACCATTCCCAACGATCCTCAGTCGCCGTTTGTGACCAGCGGCGTACGCCTGGGAACTCCCGCGGTGACCAGCCGCGGCATGAACACGGAGGATATGGATAAAATTGCGGAGGCGATTGCGCTTGTGATCAAGGGCGGGGAACAGAGTATTCCGGAGGCAAGGGCCATCGTGCAGGCTCTCACCGACAAGTATCCCTTAATGTGACCATGAATATCAAGATGAAAAACACCGTGAATAACAGGACGGCGCTCTATGCGCTTTATGCGCTGGAGGCCATGATGATGGTGGTGCATGGTCTGTTCCTGATCTTTTTTGCCTGCACGGGTGTACGCTTAATGTTGACGGTAAATATTTTCAGCCTGCTGGTCTATGCGGTCAGCTTTCTGCTGATAAAAAGAATGTATCTTACTGTCTATACGGCTGTGGTTTTTCTTGAAGTCAGTATCCATATGTTTTTGTCGGTGCTGTGCCTGGGGTGGGGGTATGGCTTTCAGCTGTACTTTCTTGTCTGTGTTCCCGTCATCTTTTACGCGGATTATTTTTCCGTGAAGCTGGGACACAGGCACGTCCATGGATTTTTGCTGAGCGTGGCCAGCGGTCTGCTGTATTTTGTAACTCTTGTATATGTGAGATACCATGAGCCGCTGTATTCCCTTGATAACAGGATAGAGTACGTAATGCTGGCGGTGAATTCCCTTGTGGTGATCGTGTTCAGCACGGTATTCCTAGGGGCGCTGGCAAGAACCGCCGCCAACACGGAGGCAAAGCTGGAGCGCCAGGCGACTCACGACATGCTCACGGGAATGTCCAACAGGAATTATCTGATCGAGCAGCTGGGCGTGCTTTTTGAGACGGAGCATTTAAAGGATTATTGGCTGGCAATTTTGGACATCGACGATTTCAAGGCCATCAACGACGTCTACGGGCATAACTGCGGGGATTACGTGCTGAAAAGTGTGGCGAAGCTGATTCAAAAAAACAGCGGAGGCATGATATCCTGCAGATGGGGCGGAGAAGAATTCCTGCTGGTGGGACATGAGGGGCTCACGAAGGGCGGAGCAAAAACCAGCCATGAGGTACTGGAAAGAATCCGCCGGGCAGTGGAGGAAAATGATTTTATATATGAGGGCACAAAGATAAAGCTGACGATCACCATCGGTATGGCCAGCCACACGGATGAGCAGACTATAGATGAGTGGATCAATATTGCTGATATGAAGCTTTACTCCGGAAAAAATTCCGGCAAGAACCGCCTTGTTGTATAGGCGGTTTTTTGGATAATACCAGAAGGACAGACAAGACAGTCTCGGTGCACAGACGGCACCGGAATAGGAGAAAATATGATTAAGGCGGCAGTGTTAGGATACGGAACCGTTGGAAGCGGCGTGGTGGAGGTTATTGAGGGCAACAATGCGCAGATAAGCAAAAAGGCAGGCGACGAGCTGCATGTAAAGTATATACTTGACTTGCGGGATTTTCCCGGAGACCCCTATGAGGACAGGGTAATACATGAATTTGATACGATTCTGAACGACCCGGAGATCAGCGTTGTCTGTGAGGTTATGGGCGGCGTGGGTGCTGCGTATCAGTTTACCAAACAGTGTCTGGAAGCCGGAAAGAGCGTGTGCACCTCCAACAAGGAGCTGGTTGCCAGGCATGGGGCGGAGCTTTTGGAGACGGCAAGAAGTAACCGCTGCAATTATATGTTCGAGGCCAGCGTAGGGGGAGGCATTCCACTTATCCGCCCTATCAACAGCGCCCTTACGGCAGAAAAGATTCTGGAGGTCAAGGGTATTGTGAACGGCACCACCAACTATATTCTCACCAAGATGGAAAAGGAAGGCGCTGATTACAATGAGGTTTTAAAGAAGGCCCAGGAGCTGGGTTACGCGGAGCGCAATCCCGAGGCGGATGTGGAAGGACACGACGCCTGCCGCAAGATTGCCATTCTTGCATCTCTGGTGACGGGTAAAAACGTGGATTCGGAGAAGGTCTTTGCGGAGGGAATTACGGAGATCTCCAACGATGATTTTGCGTTTGCAAATGAGGCGGGAATGACGATCAAGCTTCTGGCGATCTGCAGGCTGATGGAGGACGACAGCGTTCTTGCTATGGTTGCGCCCTTTATGGTTCCTATGGACAACCCTCTCGCAACGGTAAACGACGTGTTCAACGGGGTCTTGATTACGGGAAATATGCTGGGCGACGCGCTGTTTTATGGAAGGGGAGCCGGCAAGCTGCCCACGGCAAGCGCCGTGGTGGCGGATGTAATTGACTGTGCGAGACATCAGGGCAAAACGGTGATCTGTATGTGGGAAAAGGAGGAGGCCAGGCTTGCCGACGCCGCAGAGATACAGAGAGGGTTCTTTGTCAGGGCGAGGGAAGCGGCAAAAGGGGACGTGGAAGCGGCGTTTCCTGGAGGAAGGCTTCTGGACGTGCCCGGACATTCCGGTGAATTCGGCTATTTTACGCCCGTGATGAGGGAGAAGGATTTTCTTAAGAAATATCAGGAGCTTGGAGATAAGGTCCTGGGCAAAATCCGCCTGCTGTAAGGATTATGAGGGGAGCCTGCAGACGCATGGTATACAGAGGAAAATTTATGCCATGGTTCCGCAGGGCAGAACTGCCACATATAAATGTCATAGTTATATTAATTAAATTTAAAAAGGTTGAGGAGCATAAAATGTCTAAGGTAGTAAAATTTGGCGGAAGCTCGCTGGCGAGCGCGGAGCAGTTTCAGAAGGTAGGAGATATTATCCGGAGCGATGAACAGAGGAGATACGTCGTGCCCTCCGCTCCCGGCAAACGCTTTAAGACGGATACCAAGGTGACGGATATGCTGTACGGCTGCTATGATCTGGCGGAGGCGGACAAAAACTTTGATCAGGAGCTTTCGGCGATCAAGCGGAGATATCAGGAGATCATAGACGGCCTGAAGCTGGAGCTGAGCCTTGAGAAGGAGTTTGCCGTCATAGCGGAAAGCTTTAAGGCGAAGGCGGGCAGCAGCTATGCGGCGTCCAGGGGGGAATATTTAAACGGCATTATTATGGCAAATTACCTTGGATATGAGTTTATCGACGCCGCAGAGGTCATCTTTTTTGACGGGGAGGGCAATTTTGACGGCGACAAGACCTATTCGGTGCTTCCCGAGAGGCTTGCGGCCTGCAAATGCGCGGTGATACCCGGCTTTTACGGCTCGCTGCCTGACGGGACGGTGCAGACCTTCTCAAGGGGCGGTTCGGATGTGACGGGCGCCATTGTGGCAAAGGCTGCAAGGGTCGATGTATACGAGAACTGGACGGATGTGTCGGGGGTATTGGTGGCTGATCCCGGAATCATTGACAATCCCGAGGGCATTGAGGTAATCACCTATAGAGAGCTCAGGGAGTTGGCCTATATGGGCTTCAATGTACTCCATGAGGACGCGATCTTCCCGGTCCGGCAGGAGGGGATTCCCATCAATATCCGCAATACGAACAGACCCTCTGACAACGGCACCTGGATCGTGGGCAGCACCTGCCAGAAGCCCAAGTATGTCATTACGGGCATTGCGGGGAAGCAGGGCTTCTGCGCCATCAATATAGAAAAGGACATGATGAACTCCGAGATCGGCTTTGGCAGGAAGGTGCTTCAGGCATTTGAGGAGAACGGAATCTCTTTCGAGCATGTGCCCTCCGGCATCGACACCATGACGGTTTTTGCCCATCAGGATGAGTTTATGCATAAGGAGCAGCAGGTGGTTGCGTGTATTCACAGGCTTGCCCGTCCGGACGATATTGAAATCGAGTCCGATCTGGCGCTGATCGCCGTGGTGGGGCGCGGTATGAAGTCCACCCGCGGCACCGCGGGCAGGATCTTCTCGGCTCTTGCCCACAGCAATGTGAATGTCAGGATGATCGACCAGGGCTCCTCGGAGCTCAACATTATCATCGGCGTGTCCAATGAGGACTTCGAGACGGCAATCAGAGCGATATATGACATTTTTGTAGTGACAAGGCTGTAGGCAGTCGGCGCAGGCGCAGTATAACGGCAGAGGGCAGTGCTCCGGACAGGGCATTGCCCTTTTGGGTACAGGACGCCCTGGGGTTATGGCGGGCACTGTGCTGATGGGGATAAGAACAGGGGAACGGAAATGAGGACAGAGCAGCAGATATATGACACTGTTTTAAATTTTGCCATGGGGGACGAACGCATTCGAGTGGTTACTTTGGAGGGTTCCCGTACAAATATTAATATTGCGCCGGACGACTTCCAGGACTATGACATTACCTTTTTTGTCACGGATATGGAGAGCTTTACGGCAAATGACGAGTGGCTTGCTGTTTTCGGCGAGAGGCTGATTCTGCAGAAGCCGGAGGATATGGAGCTGTTTCCGGCGGAGGAAAAGGGCTTTTCTTATCTTATGCTGTTCAGCGACGACGTTAAGATAGATTTGACTTTGCTGCCACTGGAGCTTCTCAAGGAGTATTTTACATGGGACAAGCTGGTTAAGGTGCTGCTGGACAAGGACGGACGGGCAGGGCTGCAGCCGGAGCCCACGGATATGGATTATCACTTGCGGCGCCCGACAGAGAGGATGTTTGATGACTGCTGCAACGAATTCTGGAACACCGTGCCGTATGTGGTTAAGGGGCTGTGCCGCAGGGAGATCCTGTTTGCCATCGACCATATGAACGATGTGGTGCGCAGGGAGCTGCTTCGTATGCTTTCCTGGAAGATTGGCATCGAAAGGGGCTTTGATTTCAGCTTGGGCAAGAACTATAAGTTTATGGAGCGGTTTCTTCCGGTGAAATTGTGGGAACGGCTGCTGTCCACTTACAGAATGGATTCCTATGAGCAAATGTGGGCAGCCCTGGAACAGTGTATGGAGCTGTTCCGGGAGACCTCGGCGGAAACGGCAGGACGGCTGGGCTTTGGGTATCCGGACTATGATAAAAATATCAGCGGGTACGTCGCCAGGCAGAAGGCAAGGTATATGTGAAATTTATGCGCCCATTACAGATTGTTTCGGACTTAGGGCGCCTCATTGGATTTTTGAGGAAACTTGTGCATGGCTGTAAATAATAGAAAAGTCCAATATGTATGGCAGGAAAGTGAGGGTCCTTATACAGCGTCAGGCATTGAACGGGAGAAGCAGGAGATTTGCCGAAAGGAAAAGTCAGGAAATTTGTCGAAACCTGTTGACAGACAGAGAAATTTGAATTAATATAACTATATCATCTTTCCATTTTGATACAAAAGAACTTGCAGTTTACTCTATAATGGAAAATATGTACAAAAGAATATATATACTCACGATGAAGTGGAGAATGATAAAGAAACGGACAATGTCCGTTTCTTTTTTTACTATTTTTATATTTTAGTAGAAAAAAATTTTGATATAAGGTAATATAAAAATAACCTTAGTTAAGAACAGAAAACGCAGGACAGGAGACAGGATAAGATGCAGAGCGAGAGTCAGGATAAGATCCGGAGCGAAATACAGGACGATGGCTTAGAGGAAAGTCAGGATGAAAAACGGGACGAAATGCTGGACGAGATCCTGAACGACAAAAAGGGCAAGAGAGAGCTTCGGAGAAAAAGGAGAATCAAAAATCAGATAGTGGCATATGTGGTACTCAGCCTTTTGATATTGTGCGCCGCGCTTTGCGTGGTGGCTGTGGTGAGGAAGCTGAGCGCCGCCAGGGAGGAAAGGGAACAGAAGGAAATGCAGGAGAGCCAGAGCAGGATAGAGGAGCTTCTTTCCTCGGAGCCGCCCATCGCCACGCCAGCGCCCACGCCGGAGGCGGTGGAGCAGACGCCTCAGGAGAGGCTGGATGAGATTGTGGATGAGGCTATTGCGGTCATGCCCCTGGAGGATAAGGTGGCGGGCTTGTTTATAGTGACGCCGGAGGCTATTACAAAGGTGGCGACCGCCGTCAGGGCAGGTGAGGGGACGCAGAAGGCGCTGGCCCAATATGCGGTGGGCGGCCTTGTCTATTTTGCCAAGAACATACAGTCCAGGGAGCAGGTTACGGAGATGCTTGCCAATACAAAAGAATACAGTAAGTATCCTATTTTTCTCGCCGTGGACGAGGAGGGCGGTAAGGTGGCCCGGCTGGCAAACGCCGGGATTGGAACCAAGCTTGACAATGCCTGGAAAATCGGAGCCGCGGGGGATACGGAAACGGCGCGCCAGGCGGGCGTCGGCATCGGGCAGACTCTTGCGGAGGTGGGATTTAATCTTGACTTTGCTCCGGTGGCGGATGTGGCAAATGTGGAGGGCAGTGTGATGAAAGAGCGCTCCTATGGCAGTGATGCGGCGACGGCGGCGGGATTTGTGACGGCGATGATGGAGGGGCTGCAGGAGCAGAAGGTAACGGCATGTCTGAAGCATTTTCCAGGAATCGGCAGTACCACGGCGGACACCCACAAGGGGCTTGCGTTTACGGACAGGACGGCGGAGCAGTTCAGAGCGGAGGAGCTGACCGTTTTTAAGGCAGGCATCGACGCGGGGGCAAATATGATTATGGTGGGGCATATGTCTGCGCCGGCTCTGACGGGGAACAATGACCCCTGTATTTTTTCGGAGGAGCTTATAACGGGGATTCTGCGGGAGGAGCTTGGGTTTGACGGCGTCGTCATAACGGATGCCATGAATATGAAGGCGATCTCCGAGTATTATGGAGCCGAGGAGGCGGCGATTATGGCGTTGAAGGCAGGCTGCGACATGCTTTTGATGCCGGAGGATTTTGAGAAAGCCTATAACGGCGTACTGCAGGCGGTCAGGGACGGAGTTATTTCTGAGGAGCGGGTCAATGATTCCCTGAGGAGGATTTACAGGATCAAGGAAGCGGATAAGATTCAGGAGGAGCCTGTACATTAGGGTGCGGGGTGAGAATGGAGGAGCGGTATGGAAATTACGTATAACAGTCAGTGTTTGATGAAAGACAAGAGACCATGGTTTCCTGTGATGGGGGAAATGCACTATACCAGGTATAAGGAGGATCTCTGGGAGGAGTCTCTGCGGAAGATAAAGGCGGGAGGAGTGGAGATCGTGTCCGCCTATGTGATCTGGCTGCACCATGAGGAGGAAAAGGGTATTTTTGATTTCAGCGGCTGCCGTAATCTGAAAAGGTTTGTAGAGCTCTGCGGCAGGGTGGGCGTCAAGGTGCTGCTGCGGCTGGGGCCCTGGGTACACGGCGAATGCAGAAACGGCGGTTTTCCTGACTGGGTGGTGGAGCTTCAGGACGAGGGAGTGAGGCTGCGCTCCGATGACCGGATCTATTTGTCTTATGTGAGGCGTTACTGGACGCAGGTGGCAAGGCAGGTAAGGGGGCAGATGGACAGGGACGGCGGTCCCGTTATCGGCGTACAGCTGGAGAATGAATACGGGCATGTGGGAGGAATGCGCGGCGAGGAAGGAAACGCGCATATGCGCACGCTGATGGCGATGGCGAAGGAGCTTGGCTTTCAGGTGCCTATGTATACCGCAACGGGATGGGGCGGGGCGGTCATCGGGGACGCCCTGCCTGTCATGGGAGGCTACTGCGAGGCGCCCTGGGCAAGGAGCACCGGCGAGATCCAGGCGAACGCCAACTATATCATCAGCCATGTGCGCAACGATGCCCTGATTGCATGTGACCATAAGACAGGGGACAATACGGCATTTGACGAGAAGAAATATCCCTATCTGACGGCGGAGTTGGGCGGGGGGCTGCAGGTGACGGCACACAGGAGGCCTGTGGCATCCGGGGCCGATATAGGGGCCATGTCCACCGTCAAGCTTGCCAGCGGTGTGGGCCTGCTGGGCTATTATATGTATCACGGGGGAAGCAACCCCAAGGGAAGGCTTTCCACCCTGCAGGAAAGCCTGTCCACAAGATATATCAACAACAATGACCTGCCGGAGATAAATTACGATTTTAACGCTCCCGTTAGACAGTACGGCGCCATTTCGGACACTTACAGGGAGATAAAGCTGCTGGCGCTTTTCTTGCAGGATTTCGGGGAGGATATTGCCGCACTGCCTGCGGAAATAGATCCGGAGAACGTGAAGCCGGAGGATACGGCAACGCTTAGAAGGTCCTGCCGCCATGACGGCTCCCACGGCTATGTGTTCTTCAACAATTACCAGAGACGGCATACCATGGAAGCGCATGAAAAAGTGGTTTTCAAAGGACTGACTGACGGAGGAGAGGTGGCGTTTCCTCCGGTGGACATACCCGGGGGCGCATACGGCTTCTTCCCTTATAATATGAGGCTGGGGGATGCGGTTCTGGTATCGGCGCCTGCCACGCCCTTATGCCGTCTTCAGGGAGAAAAGCAGGGGAATGATACCTTTGTCTTTTACGGTGATTACATACAAAATACAGAATCGGGATATACCTGGAAGGACGGCAGGGCCGCGGATGTTCTGCATTTGACCAGGGAGCAGGCGCTGAACGCCTTTAAGGTCAGCCTTGACAGGGATTATCTTGTGATAAATGACAGCTTTGTCTGGACGCAGGAGGGGAAGCTGGAGGTCACCGGAGGCGTGGACACCAGAATTCTCACATATCCGGAGCTTGCCGGGGTTCCGGAGGGCTTTGCAAAAACAGGTACGGAGGGACGGCTGGCGGTTTATGAGAGGCATGCAGATATCACGCCTGCCAGGGCGGAATTCGTAAGGCTGTCCCAGGACGGGGAATTTGCGGAATACGAGATTCGGGTAAGGTATTTTGACAGGGAGAATAAAAACGAAGGCAATCGTCATAAAGAAGCTTTTGACAATACTTCAGGCAATCGTCAGGTCAATGCTGCGGGAAGCTGTCTGGACAGAAGCCAGGGCAGGGATACCATCCTGTGGCTCAGCTATTCCGGCTTTTCCATGGAGATTTTTGAGAAGGGTGAGAAGCTGAACGACCATTTTTACACAGGGCAACAGGTACCGATCAGCCTTGGGTATTTTGGATTTCCGGAGAGACTGACCGTAAGGGTGAAGGCGCTGCGCCGGGACGATAAGGTGTTTTTGGAAAAGCTCCCGGATTTTACGGACGGAAGGGCGTGCAGCCTGGATGCCGTATTGATCACGGAGGAGCTGAGATAGGGCCGGGGGATTCCGGGGCAGGCGGTCACGGCTGTGGCAAGGAGCCTGCGCAGGGCGTTTGCGCAAGAGAATAAGGGCAGAAGCTTCGGAAGTGTGGTAAACGGACAAAGGAGGCATAGAGCAAGGTGGATTTTGTTGTCGGAAGGGACCGCCCGTGTGCGGTGGTCTATGGTGAAAACGAATCTGAGGCGGTTAAGATCGCGGCGGAAAATCTGAAGGAGGACCTGAAAAAGGTTTTTGGGGAGCATGTCCTGGAGGAAGCTGCGCCCACGAAGATTTATATTGAGACAATCTGTGACGCGGGGGCGCATAAGGAGCAGTACCGCATACAGGTCCGGAACGGCGCGCTGTACCTTGAGGGCAGCGACAGGCGGGGCACCGTCTACGGCATTTATGAATTCTGCCAAAGCATCGGCGTGTCTCCGTGGTATTTCTGGGCGGATGTTCCTGTGAAAAAAAGGGATGTTTATACGCTGCCGGACAGATTTTTGAAGGAGGATTACCCTGCCGTGGAGTACAGGGGCATCTTTATCAACGACGAGGAGGAGCTTGAGGCGTGGGTCAAAAACCGTATGGGGGAGGAGACCATAGGGGTCAGAACCTATGAGAAGATCTTTGAGCTTCTGCTGCGCCTGAAGGCAAATTATATCTGGCCGGCAATGCATGTAAATTCCTTTAATGTAAAGAAGGAGAACGGAGCGCTTGCAGAGAGGATGGGTATTGTGGTGGGCACCTCCCATTGTGATATGCTCATGCGCTCCAATAACAGGGAATGGCGTCCCTGGCTTGCAAAAAAAGGCTATGAGGGGGTAAGGTATGACTATTCCCGGCCGGGACGGGACAGAGAAATACTCAGGGAGTACTGGCGTGAGAGCGTGGAGCAGAACAGGGATTTTGAGGTTTGCTACACTATCGGCATGAGGGGTATTCATGATTCCGGCTTTGAGACGGAGGCCTTTAAGGGCATGACGGGAGAGGCGCTTAAGGCGGCGAAGACAGAGCTTCTGCAGACGGTTATGAACGACCAGAGGAAGCTATTGAAGGATACGCTGGGGCATGACACCATGATGACCTTTGTGCCCTATAAGGAGGTGCTGCCTCTCTATGACGGCGGGCTTGAGGTGCCGGAGGATGTCACCCTTGTATGGGCGAACGATAATTACGGCTATATCCGCCGGTATCCTTCGGATAAGGAAAAAAACCGAAAGGGCGGAAACGGTATTTACTACCATAACTCTTACTGGGCGCCTCCCGGCATGTCCTATGTATTCTTATGCTCCATTCCTCTTGCCCATACGGCCAACGAGCTCAGGAAGGCTTTCGGGGAGGGCGTGCGCAAGCTTTGGGTGATGAATGTGGGCGCCATGAAGCCCCTGGAGCAGGAGATAGAGTATTTTCTGAGCCTTGCCTGGGAGATAGGCAGGGAAAATGCGCTGACCGATGATGTGGACAGGTATGTGGAGGCTTGGATCGACCGCAGCTTTTCCGGCGGTATCGGGGCGGAAACGGCCAGGCTTCTGAATGATTTCTCCCAGCTCACCAATATGCGCAAGGTGGAGATGATGGATACGGATGCTTTTTCCCAGACGGCGTATGGGGACGAGGCTGCAGCCAGGCTCCACTCCTATGAGGAGATGTTTGCAAGAGGAAATGCCCTTTACGCGTCGCTTCCCGGGGAGGAGAGGGATGCCTTTTTCCAGCTTGTGCTTATGCGCATTCATGCGGCGTATTATACTAATCTGGCCTACTATTACGGAGACAGAAGCACCCTGATGTACAGCCGGGGGAATATGCAGGCGGCGGCAGCATATGCAGGGAAGACAAGGGAGTGCGAGGATGCCCGCAGGAGGCTGATCGTCTATTACAATACGAAAATGTCCGGCGGAAAATGGAACGGAATTCTGAATCCGGAAGGGTTTCCCCCGCCAAGGGCGGCAATGATGCCGGTTTATACCCCTCCGCTTTCGGCGGGAGAGGGAGGAATGAATGTCAGCCTCTGGAACGGGGCGGACAGCCTCAGCTTTACCAGACCCGCGGCAAAGTGGATTGAGATCGGCAACGGGGGAACGGGGGAGCTGGATTTTGTCATAAGGGAAGCGCCGGACTGGGTGAAGCTGTCTGAGCGGAGCGGAAGGGTCAGGACAGAGCAGCGTGTGCTTGTGACTGTGGAGGACGTTTCGGAGGACCGCCGGGGGCATATCGTTATCACCGATGGAACCGGGGGGCAGTGGGCGGCAATTCCTGTGTCCACAGTGCATATTCCCGGAAATCCCCTTCATGTGGAGGATGATGGTATCGTGGTGGTGGAGGCGGATGCCCCGGATGCGCCCTGTGCGGATTTCAAGAGGATCGGCAGGCTGGGCAGAGGCTTTGGCGCGGTTGTGGAGGCCTGTGTGAGCCGTCCGACCGAGCTGCTTGCGGGACACTGGGGCGGAGACGGCGGCTGTCCGTGCCTGCGGTATCCCGTGACCTTTATTTCGGAGGGTGTATTTACCATGGAGATTCACCGTTTCCCGTCGCTGAATTCCACGGGGCATATCAGGGTGGGAGTATCCGTGGACGGCGGAGAGATACAGATCGTGGAGTCGGAGGCCAATGATGAGCACCGCGGCTTATGGCGGAACAATGTGAGAGATAATGTGGACAGGCTGTATGTGAGGCTGCCTTACTTAGAGGCAGGGGAGCACAGCATCCGTTTATATGCGGTGGACAAATATTTTGCGTTTACCAGGTTTGTCATCTATACCGGAGAGCGGAATGAAAATAATTTTGCCGGGGTGTATAACATGGCGCGTGTGAAGGCGGCGGAAAACAATTCCGGGGCGGCAGCGAACGCAGAAGCAGAGACGGCTGTGAACGCCAATGCCGGGGCAGAATCGCGCACGGCGGCAGGAGCTGCAATAGCAGGCAGAATGCAGGAGCTGCAGCGCCTGCCTGGGGAGTTTGACGCGGAAAAATTTGCCCGGGATTTTTACGGTGAAATCGCTCTTAAGCCCAGACCTGTGGAGTACGCGCCTCTGGAAAATCCCGGGGACACCTTGGCTGTCGCCGATTTGATCAGGCAGGATGAGGCCTATGCGCCGGCGGTGACGGCAGAATATTATCTGCGTGCAGGGCGGGACGTCCTTGGGGAGAGAGACGGCATGATAAAAATCGATGCGGCATGCGCGCTTTCCTCCAGCGCAAACGCTTATGCGCTCGGCGCGCTGTGGCAGCACTGCGGAAGCGAGTCCTACGGCCGCAGCGGGCTTGCCATGTATATCAGAAAACGGGGGGCGAGCTGGGCAAGCTGCGAGGAGGCGCCGTCCCTGAATTACCGGATACATTGTCAGGGCGGGGAGTATGTTCTTTGGCTTCTGTTAAAATTTGGCATGAAGGAGGAATTCAGCTTCGGAGTTGGCATAGACGGAAGGGTACTTCTGAAGGAGGAGCTTTTGAGCAGAGGGAATTTCTGGCGCTACGAGACGGAGCAGATCTACCGCTATGTGCCGGTGGCGAGGCTGGCGCTGGCGGAGGGAGAGCATCTTTTGAGTGTTTATGCGAAAGCGGCGGGGCTGCGGTTCGACAGAATCTGTCTTGTGAAGGGGGACGCGCTGCCGCCCTTGGATTCGGAGTGGGTATAGCCGTAGTATGAAATTATATTGCAAACAATAAAAAATTTTAAGTATCAAATAGACTTTGCTCGCCTGTTGTGATATACTGTTATCAGTAAAGAATGACGATATGAAAAAGGAGGAGGTAAAATGAGAGATAGTGAAAAACTTGATTTGTTGCTTGACAAGGTGACAGATTTAGGCGAAAAATTTACGTCACTTGACGGGAAGGTGACCGATTTAGACGAGAAATTCACGGCGCTTGACGGGAAGGTGACCGATTTAGACGAGAAATTCACGGCGCTTGACCGAAAGGTGACCGATTTAGACGGGAAATTCACGGCGCTTGACCGAAAGGTGTCCGGTCTTGAGAAGGATATGGGAGATGTAAAGGTGGATTTGAGGCGCCTCCATCGTGATGCCGATTTCATTCTTGACGAGGTCGAGAGAGTACATAGCATTTTAGAAAAACATAAGGAAGACAAAACAGCGCATACCGCATAAGCGTTCCGGAGGATGATTTGGTATTTGCGAATGCCGGGGAGCAGTTTCAGAACAAATTTTCATCACATAAAAATGTATCAACAAGGTATAAATACGGTTTCAAAATTGAAAACAGATTAAGCCGCAAACCAATAACTATAAAAAATGTTGGATTTGCGGCTTCTTCCATTGTCTCACCGCCATGTGTACCGTACATCTCTACACCATTTTTTAAGTATTTAAGTGGGCAATATCATCCTTATTCAAAGCACTCTCAATAACAACCTATGGTTGAGTTTCTGTAGTTTTTCATAAACATGCTTATAATTGTTTTTCATTTGAATACAAGCTATAATAAAATTGCGATTGCAATCGGAATTCAAATATGAAAAGTCAAATAAAAAATTACGGAGAAATAAAATGTTTAATTCAACTGATTTTGGAAAAAGAGTAAGAGAATTCCGTACAAGAAAGAATTACTCTCAAAAGGAGATTGCCCTTAGAATAGGTGTGTCCGAACAGGCTGTATCCAAGTGGGAGAACGGCGACTGCCTGCCCGACATTTACAATTTAAAACTGTTAGCACAAATGCTTCACATTTCCGTTGACACTTTATTGGACACCCAAATGCAGAATTCGGAGAAAATTGTGGAAACCATTAATGTTTGCGGTGCACGCTTTGACATAGTCGAAAAATCTGAGACTATACTTGCAGGGACAATTATATATGCAAAAGATTTCCACCACATTAACAGCTTTAATTCCGCAGCGGACGCTCTTGCGGCAGATAAGGATAAGCCATATTTCAGCACGCTGAAGGAAAGCGTCCTGCCAATATATGACATCAACTTAAGCGTAAATTTCTGGCTTGACGAACAAAGCCGCGCATACGGCGCGGTAAGAGAAGTTATGACGGAAGATCAGCCCACAGGCACGGATATTTACAAAGTCCCCGCGTCACTATATATACGGGCGTACACGGATAAAGAGACTTCAAGAATTGTCTGCAGGGAACAATGCGAAATATGGGAGCTTTTTGCATACATCAGAAACCATTTTATGCCGTCCTACAATTTTAAAATGGCTAAAAACGGAGCGCAGGAAATGGAGATGTTCGACACGTTCGACCATAGATCCGGTTACGCTTATATGCCTGTAGAAAGAGGCGTGTGAGCGGTTTCTAACTTCTAAATGCTATGGCAAAATTTTTTACACTTCTTTTGCTTCTTTATCTCATATGAACAAATAATCTGAGCATGACACTGGGATATAATTATAATCCTCTGACGGAAAGCCAGATCTATAAGCGTATGACAAAAGTGTTGAGACTGCGGGAGCTGTTGTCTACAGAATTTCAGACGCACAAAAAACAACGGAATCCCACATTTTATGGGATTCCGTTACCTTTTAACAAGAGCGATAGACGGGACTCGAACCCGCGGTTTCCACCTTGGCAAGGTGGCGCTCTACCAACTGAGCCACTATCGCATATCCTCATCTGTTTCCTGAGAACAAAAGAAATTATACTATGAAAATATCCATCTGTCAACTGTTTTTCAAAAGTTTTTAAAATTTTTCTCGGCGATTTTTTTCCGGTCTTTCTCCGAAAAATTTTCCCTTGCGATAAATGGAATATCATAATAAAATAGAAGTAAGAAATTGATTTGCGTACAAAACGGAAAAGGAGGTGTGCTTTATGAAGCTGATTTTTGTAGGTGCGGCTCATGAGGTGACAGGAAGCTGTCATTACCTGGAGGTGGGCGGCAAACATATCCTGGTGGACTGCGGTATGGAGCAGGGAGTAAACGTATTCGAGAACGTGCCGCTCCCGGTGGACGAGGGATTGATCGACTATGTACTGCTGACCCATGCGCATATCGATCATACGGGTTTGCTGCCTCTTCTGTATGCCAAAGGATTCAGGGGCCAGGTCTATGCCACTGACGCCACAGCCGATCTGTGCAGCATTATGCTCCGTGACTGCGCTCACATTCAGATGATGGAGGCGGAGTGGAAGAATCGGAAAGCCAAGAGAACGGAGAGCCTGACGTCCGTGGAGCCTTTGTATACCATGGAGGACGCAGAGGGAATCATCAAACGTCTCGTTCCCTGCCATTATGACACGGAAGTGAAAGTCTGCGATGAGATGGTGATCCGCTTCTCCGACATCGGCCATTTGCTGGGTTCCGCCAGCATTGAGGTGTGGCTGACGGAAGAGGGCCATACGAAAAAAATCGTATTCTCAGGGGACGTGGGAAACAAGAACGATCCGCTGCTGCACAATCCCATCCCCACCAAGACCGCGGACTATGTGGTCATGGAGTCCACCTACGGCGACAGGCTGCACTCGGTGGAGCACCCGGATTATGTACATGAGCTGGCCGCTATCCTGAAAGAGACCTTTGACAGGGGCGGAAACGTAGTCATTCCCTCCTTTGCCGTGGGCCGTACCCAGGAGTTGCTGTACTTCCTGCGCAAAGTCAAAGAGGACCGTCTGGTGAAAGGACATGAGAACTTTCCGGTGTATGTGGACAGTCCTCTGGCCGTGGAGGCCACTGAGATATTCCAGGAGAACCGCATGGAATGCTTTGCCGGGGAAGCGCTGGAGCTGGTGAAAGAGGGAATCAATCCGATTTCTTTCCCGGGATTAAAGCTGTCGATCACCAGTGACGAATCCAAAGAGATCAACTTTAACGATACGCCCAAGGTCATTATCTCCGCCTCCGGTATGTGTGAAGCCGGACGTATCAGGCACCATCTGAAGCATAATCTTTGGAGGCCGGAGTGTACCGTTCTCTTCGTAGGATACCAGGCAGTGGGAACTCTGGGCCGTATGATTGTGGACGGGGTGGACGAGGTGAAACTGTTCGGCGAGTCTATACAGGTTCGCGCCAGGATTAAGAAGCTGGCGGGTATGAGCGGTCATGCGGACAAGAACGGCCTCATCGACTGGATATGCGGATTTGAGGAAAAGCCTAAAAAAGTGTTTATCGTGCATGGTGAGGACAGCGTATGCGCCGGCTTTGCGGAATGTCTGAAGATCGAGTATGGTCAGCGCACGTATGCGCCCTACAGCGGCACTGTGTTTGACCTGCTTTCCGGGAAGCTGGAGTACGAGGCAATGCCTGTGCCGGTGAAGAAGAAAGCGAAAGGCGCTCTCTCCACGGTATATGCAAGGCTGTTGGCTGCTGCCCAGAGGCTGCTTAACATGGTCAAGAGGATCGAGGGCATGCCCAATAAGGATATGGCGAAGTTCGCGGATCAGATTAATTCCCTGTGTGATAAGTGGGAGAGGTAGCGTGGAGGTACACATGAACATGATAGCGGCAGTGGACAGGAACTGGGCCATCGGCAGAAAGGGCAGACTGTTAGTCAGCATCCCCAATGACCAGAAGCATTTCAGGGAGGAGACGATCGGCAAAACGGTGGTCTTAGGACGCAGGACCCTTGCGACATTTCCCCAGGGAATGCCTCTGCCGGGCAGGACTAATATCATTCTTTCCCGGGACAGGGACTTTGCGGTCAAGGGGGCCATTGTGGTCCATTCAACAGAGGAGCTGCTGCGAAAGCTTGAGAGCTATCCGCCCCGGGACGTGTACTGCATCGGAGGGGAGAGTGTCTACAGACAGCTGCTGCCCTACTGCGACACGGCCCATATCACGATGATAGACCATGCTTACGAGGCGGACGCCTATTTCCCGAACCTGGACACGGATCCGGAATGGGAGATCACTGCGGACAGCGATGAGCAGACATATTTCGACATTGCCTATACTTTTTTGAAGTATGAGAGAAAGAAATAAGCCAAAGGATATTGACTTTTGGCCCGAAAAGGATAATAATTGTGTAGAATAAAAGAGACGGAAAGAAGGTAGGGCAATTGGAAAAGAAAAATATTGACTGGAGCAATATCGGTTTTGGATATATGCAGACAGAAAAGCGCTATGTTTCTTATTACAAGGACGGCGTCTGGGATGAGGGCGGCCTGACGGAGGATGCGAATATTGTCCTGAACGAGTGCGCAGGGGTGCTGCAGTATGCCCAGACCATCTTTGAGGGCCTGAAAGCATATACCACTCAGGACGGCCATATCGTGGCATTTCGTCCTGATCTGAATGCAGATCGTATGGTTGCCTCTGCGGAGCGCCTGGAGATGCCTGCGTTTCCTAGGGAGCGCTTTGTCGAGGCAGTGAGCCGGGTAGTGGAGGCGAATGAAGCCTATGTGCCCCCCTATGGGAGCGGAGCGTCTCTGTATCTGCGGCCCTATATGTTCGGTTCCAATTCCGTCATCGGTGTGAAG
>ERZ808051.587-NODE-587-length-36492-cov-6.324125_pt1 | contig 36492 bp, 29 predicted proteins | sample MGYA00380199_ERZ808051 | MGnify/ENA primary metagenome ERZ808051 (study PRJEB31490, sample SAMN06133391) | mouse gut metagenome | isolation source: J11 | host: mice | place: China: Chengdu | collected 2015-05 ...
GCGCCTTGAGACGCTGTCCGGTGTCAAGGGGTTATACCCAGCGAGTCGAGCCACCCGTTTTACGGGTGGCGGCGACTAAAATTTTGCTTGTAACTGTGAAAGTATTGAACGGTTACAATGGTTTTATTCATGGAGGTAGTATGGCCAATATTTTGCAGGTAAGCAACATTCCTGTCCGGCAGGACAGAAACACGCCGGACATACAAAAAAATGGAAACTATGAGGAAAACCAGCAGGTCCAGAATCCGGTGGATGTATCCCGCGTTGTACGGGCAGATGGCCAGGATACAGAGGACGCAAAAAATGCGGCGTCAGGAAACGGTTACAGTATTATAGATTACGAAAGCAATTATGGAGCTTTTATAAAAAAAATTGCTGCTGAAGGGACCCAGATGTTCAAACTCCTGGAGCAGTTGTTTGACAGAGAGGGAACCGGAGTTTTAGCAGGATTATCAAAAGATACGGCTGAGGTCGGGGAGCTTGTGGAGCAGCTGATGGCCTCAGTCCGGATGGAGACGCCGGAAGAGCTCATGAGTTTTTTGAAAGAACAGCAGTTTGTCCAGGCAAAGTTTTCCGGGCCTTTTTTTGACAGCCTGAGAAATATTTTGGGAAAAGGAACGCCCGAGGGTTCCAATATTCTGAGACAGGGAGCACCTGAGGCTTTAAAAGAAGCGGCGGTTTCCTTCCTGAAAGTTTATAATGACTTTTCCTCAGGAGAGCATCTTCTCCATCAGATGAAGTCCATTTCGGAAGATATTAATCAGCTGATGTACCGGGGCTTCCGGGATGAGTTCGAGCAGCTGTTGAACAGTATGGACTGGGAGGCGAAGGACGGAGATACGGCTGCCAATACAATGCTTTTGAACAACCGCGTAATCCCGTTTTTATCAAATTATATATCCAGGACTCATGATTACGGGGCAGTCAGAGACGCGGTTATGCTGTTTATTTTCCATGCCGTCCGGTATGAAAATGGAAGTAAGGACAGATTGGCCCAGATGTTTGAACGTCTGGTTGGAAACCGCGAGTATGAACGTTTTGACAGAACTGGCGGGAAGAAAAGTCTGCCTGAGGTTCTGGAAACTCTGAAGCAGCCTGCAAGGGGGAAAGTTTTTTCCGATACTTTTTCCGAGATCCTTTTAAAAGGGGCAAAGGGACAGGGCGGCCTGGAAAACGTTCAGCAGTTCCATCAGGCGCTGGACAGAATGCTCTTAAATGAGAGTGTGTATATGCCTGTTTTGCATATGATTTTTCCCTTCCGATTTAAAGAAAAGGATGTTATGTCGGAATTATGGATTAATCCGGATGCAGGAAAAGAGGATGAGGAAGGCGGACGGAGGATTAAGCTGCTCCTGAAATTTGATATACAGGATTTGGGAGATTTCCAGCTGTTTCTGGCCCTTCAGGACAGAAAGGTAGACATGCAGTTAGATGTCCCGGAGGCGCTGTTGGAAAAGCATGATGTGATTCAGAAAGGTATTTCTGAAATTATAAAAAAGAACGGTATGGGAGTCAACCGTTTTCTGGTAAAAAGGAAAGATAAGGAGATAGAAATCCAGGACGCTTTTCCGGAAATAAAAGAAAAGGGGCGCGGAGTCAATGTTAGAATTTGATGAGCTGATGAAGAAAAGAGCGGTTGCGTTAAAATATGATTCCAAGAATAACCGGGCTCCAATTATTGTGGCTTCCGGAATGGGGTATCTGGCGGAAAAAATTACGGAGACCGCCGCTGAGGCGGGAGTGCCTGTATATGAGGATGATTCCCTGGCAGTGCTGTTGAGCCAGATGAAGCTGGGGGCGGCTATACCGGAAGAACTGTATCAGGCGGTAGTGGAAATTTATTTGTATTTTCTGGATTATAAACCAGAGGAGGAAACAGAAAGTTAATTATGAAAATGCAGAAATCGGGACTGATGCTGGCTCTATGTTTTCTGGCGCTGGGAGCGCCCCTTAGAACAGAAGCGGCAACCAGGCCTATTCAGACTGTCAGTGTAAAAGTAAATTCAAAGCTGGAGCCGGGAGGGCACCTGCCCTCTATTGAGATTGGCACTCAGACACCAGAGGCGGGGGAAGTAAGCGTTTCAGGCGGCAGTAACAAATATCAGGTGACGGAAGCAGAATGGGCGGATAAGGGAAATAAAGCTCTTAAGGCCTCAGACGAACCGAGGATGAAAGTGACCCTTGAACCTGCTGATGTGGGGGAGGACTATTTTCTGGCAAGCTATAAAAAATCAGATATAAAGGTTACCGGAGGAACCTTCGTATCGGCAAAGCGTGATGGAGATAATCTGGTGGTAACCCTTCGGGTGAGCGGAGTAAAGGGAGAGTATGACCCGCCGGCTGATGCATTCTGGCACGAGGATAATCTGGGAGAGGCCCGGTGGGAAAAACCGGAAAATACTTCAGGGTATTATGAAGTCCAGCTTCTGAGGGATGATAAGGTGGTTTTTAAGCTGGCAAAGGTATCAGGCCTGCGTTATAATTTTTATCCCTATATGACAAAAGAGGGGATATACACTTTTAAAATCAGAACCATACCGGAAACGGACGTACAGGTAAAGTATGCGAAGAGAAGTGAATGGCTTGAATCTGGTGAACTGGAAATTACGGACCGCTATGTTTCTGACGGAAAAGGCCAGCAAAACAAAAACAATTCCGTAGTGAAGGGAACGAAGGACGCTATCGGATGGATAAAAGAAGAAAATGTCTGGAAATACCGGTATCCCAGCGGTGATCTGTGCCGGGGAAAATGGGAAGAGATAAACGGTCTCTGGTATTATTTCGATGTGGACGGAAATATGCTTACCGGCTGGCAGAAAATAAACGGAAGAGATTACTATTTGTATGCCGATGGTCAGATGGCAATAGGCTGGGCCAGACTGGATGGTCTCTGGTACTACTTCCGGCCGGAGAAAGAGGGAAATAATCCTCCTGGCAGTATGGTGCCCGGCGGCTGGAGAGTCATAGGGCCGTACTATTATTATTTCAATGCCGATGGTTCCCTTTATACAGGCTGGCTTTTTAAAGACGGCGGCTGGTATTACCTGAATACTGTGGATAACAGTCTTCAGGGAGCTATGTTTACCGGATGGATCAAGCGGGATGGAAATACATATTTTACAGATTCCAACGGAAGAATGATGGAAGGCTGGTGTCAGATTGACGGGGCCTGGCATTATTTTTATCCGGGTTCCGGGGAAATGGCACATAATACGGAAATAAACGGATTCTATGTGGATGAAGACGGTATCTGGAGATAAGAATGAACGCCGGAGATAAAGGCGGAATCCGGAGATGAGGATGAAAGCCGGAAATAAGGAGGCAGACATGAAAAGAGGATACGGCGTAATGCTGGCCTTTGCGGCGGCATGTATGGTGGTGGCAAATCCGTGTATATATGCAAGAGGAGCCGAGTCAAGTGTAATTGAGAAAGCAGCAGTAAGTTTAAAAACTACATATGGAGAGTCAGGAGAGATTCCGGAACCGGAAATTACGGTAGACGTAAAAGGGGGTTCCATAGAGGATATCCAGTACAGGACGGATTATGATAAATGGGAGCCTGGAAAAAAGGTCAGGATAGAAATTACAGTACAGGCGGATGAGGGGAAGTATTTTCCTGTATCCCTTAACCGTTCCCAGTGCAGGGTTACGGGAGGCGATTTTGTGTCAGCCCGTTCTCTGGAGGATAAACGGCTTCAGATAAAGGTGGATTATAAGCCGGTTACGGTTCTGGGAGAGACGGAGCGGGCCGGATGGTTCACTAACTCCAAAAAGCGGGCCACATGGAAATCTGTAAAGTATGCGCCGGGCTATTCTCTGGTGCTTTACGGAGACGATAAAGTTGTAAAACGTATGAACGTGGAAACAAACAGCGCGGATCTTTCGGATTTTATGAAGGATATGGACAAAACATATTATTATGAGGTCAAGGCTGTTCCGGTCACTTCGGAGGAAAAAAAATATTTAAAGGAAGGGCAGTTCGTAACCTCCACATCCCAGGAATTCGACTGGGAAGATCTTGAGGAGGAGGAAGAAAAAAAGCAGACCCCCGGGGACGGCGGGGAAATCCGGGGGGATTCCTACATTATGCCTGACGGGAGCCGTGCGAAAGATACCTGGAAAAAGATTTCGGGGAAGTGGTATTACTTTGACCGGGATGGAGTCCGGGTTAAGGGCTGGTTCCAGACCGGAGGCAGATGGTACTACATGGACCAGAGCGGTGTCATGTGTACAGGCTGGGTTTCACCGGATGGACATTCCTGGTATTTCCTGGATGAAAACGGAGAGATGCAGACAGGCTGGGTGGAGCCAACCCCTGGTTCCTGGTATTATTTAAGAGAAGACGGCCTGATGCAGACAGGCTGGGCGCAGCCAACCTCCGGGACCTGGTATTATTTAAGAGAAGATGGTCTGATGCAGAAGGGATGGCTGCAGGTCGGAGAACACTGGTATTATTTCAGAGATAACGGGACCATGGCTGTCAATACGGTTGTGGATGGATGGCAGATAGAAGCGGATGGTATTGCTTATCGGATTTCATAAGAGGAGGTTTTGTTGTTATGGAATTTATTTCAAATGTGGCGGAGGCCGAGGAGCTTCTTTTAAAGACGGGAGGAAACCGCAGCCTTAAAAGCAGTGGCAGCGAATTTGGAAATATATTTAAAAACAGTGCAAAGAGTATGGATATGGATGCCATCTTTGAACAAGCCGGAAAGACGTTCGGGGTATCCCCGAAGCTTCTGCGGGCAGTGGCAAAGCAGGAGTCCGGCTTTAACCCCAACGCGGTGTCAAAAGCGGGAGCTGTGGGTGTGATGCAGCTGATGCCGGGGACCGCGAAAAATCTGGGTGTCACAGACCCCTATGACCCATGGCAGAATATTATGGGAGGAGCCAAATATTTAAAAGAACAGCTGAACCGTTTTCAGAATGTGGAGCTGGCGCTGGCCGCTTATAATGCAGGGCCGGGAGCCGTGCAGAAATATGGAGGCATACCGCCTTATGAAGAAACGCAGAATTATGTGAAAAAAGTGATGGGATATATGGGAGAATCCGGGGAGTCTCTGGCGGCAAACCGAAGCGTGAGCATCCCGTATTCCGCTCTGGGGGGGAATAACATTTATCTGGCTGCTTCGTCCGCATACGGAGGACTGGGCGGAAGCGGGCTGTTTACGACTCAGGGACTTCTTGAGAGCCTGTCTGTGCGCCAGGAGGGAGACGACATTGTTATGGATAAAGAGAGCTTTGTGAATCTGATTCAGATTCTTCGCATACAGATGATGATGGAATCAGGAAGTCAAATCGGAATGATGGAGATTTAGATAAGATGGGAATAAATAAAAAAGATGAGATTTTGAAGGACTGCAGCCGGTGCGGTGTCTATAATCACAAGGGGAAACGCCTTGCTGAAGCCAGAGTGGTACATACAGGTAATAAAATCAGCCTTTATTTTTCGGAATTTAATCTTTCGGACGGACGGTTTAAAACGAGAGTGGATTTTTTCGATGAACGGCGCGGGATGGTTATGACATTGAGTGAGGTTGTCATACGCAGGAATCCGGCTTTCCCGGAAGAAGATGAGCCATGGATCGGTGAGTGCGTGATTCTGGATGTAAAGCAGGTGGTGCAGAGGCAGAAGGATATCCGGGTAAAGGTTGATATGGATATGAAGTTCAGAAAATGCAGCGACGGGACTGAATTTTTTGGAACGATCGGGAATTTATCGGCCGGCGGCCTTTATGTGATAACAAAGGCTGTGCTGTTAAAGGGGGAACGGATTGGTTTTTCTTATAATTTCCGGACCCTGGAGCGTCCTTTTGAAGCTGAGGTGCTTCGGGTAGGGCAGGCCGGAGAAAAAGGATATGGGTATGGCTGCCGCTTTTTAGGCCTGACGGATGGAGGAGAAGCAGCGATCCGTGGCTTTGTATACAAGAAACAGAAAGAAAAAGGCGCTGAAAAGGCATGAAAATCAATCTTGTAATGATTATGAAAAATGAAGAACGCTCTCTGGAACGCTGCCTTAAGCAGGCCAGGGAGGTTGTTGACGAGATTGTCATAGCCGACACGGGCTCCACGGATCGTTCCGTTGAAATTGCGGAAAAATTTGGAGCAAAGGTTTGGAAATATGAATGGAGCGATGATTTTGCGGCTGCCAGAAATTTTGCACTCGAACATTCTGATGCGGAATGGAATCTTATACTGGACGCGGATGAGTATTTGCTGCCCTGCCGCAGAGAAGAGCTGGAACGAAAGATTCAGGAGTATTCCAATAAATATGGAAGACGCTGGATCGGCAGCCTTCTTCGCAGAGACTTCTGGAAGGAAGAGGGAAGAACAGAAAGTAGTCTGACGTATCTACCCAGGCTACTTCCCAAAGGGGTCCGTTATTTTGGTATGATCCACGAGCAGCCGGAAGAGATAGGGCCCTTTTTAAAACTCCCTCTGGAAGCGGAGCATGACGGATATTTATATGTGGATAAGAGCGGACGGAACCTGGGATATTTAAAAAAAGCGGTAGAGCGTTATCCGGAGGATATGTATTACCGGTTTCAAATGGCAGTTACGCTGCGGAATGCAAAGAAACCTCTGGAAAGTCTTGAATGGTTCCGGCAGTTTTATGAGAGTGGAGACAGAAAGTCCGGATATTGGTCGGAGGGTGTGGTTTCTTATTTATATGCTCTGATGGAGTCAGAAACCCAGGAGGGATTAAGCGAGGCACTGGAGATTGTAAACAGGGAACAAGCGTATTTGAAGGACAGGGCAGATTTTTGGTTTGTGTGTGGCTTATTTTATATGCGGTTGATACTTTCTGATGTTTCACAATATCTTGAATTTTTGCCCAAAATCGAGGAGAGTTTTCTAAAATGTCTCCGGATTGGAGAACATCCGGGCTGTGTGGCTGGCACCGGTTCTTTTAAGGCGGCGTACAATCTGGCTTTGTGGTATGAGGTATCAGGACAAACGGAGAAGGCAGTAAAATATTATAAGGACGCCGCGGAAAGCTTTGAACCTGCAAGAGAACGTCTTGAAAAACTTATCACTTAAAAAAGCTTATCTTTTTTGCAAAAACGTCGAAATAAAATTATAAAGAGAAATAAAGCCGTGCAGAAAGGAGAAGGAATTGATGCGGATAAGAAATAATATAGCATCCATAAATTCATCCCGGAATCAGGGAATCACAAAAAGCAAGCTGAATAAGACCCTGGAAAAGCTGTCCTCTGGTTACAAGATCAACCGCGCCGGAGATGACGCGGCAGGGCTTGCTATATCTGAATTAATGCGAAGCCAGATTGCCGGACTGGATCAGGCCATGCGGAATAATAACGATGGTATCAGTATGACGAACACCGGAGAAGGAGCACTTCAGGAGATTCATTCCATGCTTCACAGAATGAAAACTTTGGCAATTGAGGCAGCAAACGGTACATATGATTCGGTTGCAAGAGCAAATGTTGATATGGAACGTCAGACATTGTTGGAAGAAATTGACCGTATCAGCCAGTCGACGGACTTTGCGGGAATTCCTTTGTTCGGGGAGGCCAAAGAGGGAGACATTGATGAAAAGTGGATCCCCCCGGAGTTACGGGATCAGATCAAGCTTCAGATTGGTCATTCATCGAAAGAAGTTTTGGATGTGGGGCGGTATTATATGGGGAGCAAGGAACTGCTTCTGGATAGGGCCAGCTTTCTCAGCAGAGAATCCGCTAATGCTGCCGTGGATGTAATTGATACGGCGATCTCCGCAGTGACGAAGGTAAGGTCAGATTTTGGAGCCGCCTATACCCATCTGGTGCATACCAATAGTAATCTGGGAGTGACAAAGGAGAACATGACGGCTGCGGAGAGCGGAATACGTGATACGAATATGGCGGAGTACTTTACAGAGCTTACTACACAAAATATTGTGCTTCAGGCTTCCAACGCCATGCTCTCCCATGCAAATAATCTGCCGGACCTTGCACTCCAGCTTCTCAGAGGGTAAGTAACCGGGGAAAATGTGAGCCATATCCCTCCGGTATATCAACCAGATACCCAGAAGGTTCCCTCGTCCTGAAGCGGCAGGGATTCACCGTGAGGATGGCTGAAATACTCTTCCTGTTATAAAGAGCAGATACAGGCTGGTCAGAACAGTATGGAAGCTGTACTGGCCGGCTTTTTAACCTTATTGCCTTTCTCTCTTATGTTTTTTGGTAAAATGCCGATAAATATATAGAGAAATAGAGTGAAAAAGTAAACCAGAATTAGAGGAAAGAAGGGAATAAAAAATGGCAAGTATATCTGGAGCAACAAATAGTTTGGGAAATACAACTTTAAGAGGATATGGCGGTCTCAGCTCCGGTATCGACCGGGATTCCATCATCGAACAGATGACGTTAAAAACTCAAACCAAGATCACAAGCCAGCAAAAGAGTATGACGAGCCTTGGCTGGAAGCAGGAAGCTTACCGGTCTGTCAGCGGAAAAATTCTGGATCTTCAGGATAATTATTTTTCGTACAGCAGCGGTTTTAACTTAAAGGACGCTTCCGTGTTTGCAAAAAACAGAGTGTCCGTATTGGGAAATTCAGATGCGACGAAGTTCGTATCAGCCAGTGGAAGCTCCTATATGACAAATTATCTGTCCATATTAGGCGTGAAGCAGACGGCATCTTCCACTACGCTGCAGTCGGCTAAGAAAGAAACTGCACCTATTGAGACAAAAATCACAGCAGGTAGTCTTAATGACAAGAACTGCGTGACATCTGAGCTTCAGGGAAGGAACCTGGAGTTTGGCGTCTACGGGACAGATGGCAAATTCAGATCCGCCGGAACCTTTACATTTCCGGCTTCCTATAAGGAGAAGGACGCGAATGGAAAAGAAATTACCGTAACGCTTGACTATACCTCTGATATGGATGCGGAAAACACCAAAACGGGAAAGACGTTCGGGGAAGAGTTGGCGGAGGGGCTTAATAAGGCTCTGGCCCAGTCCAACATCAAATCCGGGGATGCCAAGCTTTCCGATGTGGCGGAATTTAAATACGAGATTGGTGCGGATGGCAAGGGTTTTATGAGATTCAAGGAAAAGGCTGACAAGAAGACGGACTTGGCTATTCGCTCCACCTCCAGTGCATTGACGGCTCTGGGCTATGATAAAAACGGAAAGAATGAGAAGGATGGTGTCAGCCTGAAGGAGTTGGAAGAAAACCAGAAGCTGTTTAAGGATACTTCTGTAAAAAGGCAGAATATGGTTGATTTCCTGAAAGGGAAAAAGCTGTCCTTTAGTTTTGGAGGACAGACAAAGCAGATTGAGTTAGTAAAATCTGGCGATACGATTAGCAGTTTGAATGATCTTAAGAAAAATATTCAGGAACGTCTGAACCAGGCGTTCGGGACGGGAAATATTGAGGTAAAGACAGATACGGACGGTGAAGGCCAGCAATTTCTGGAATTTGTGGTCCCAGACAAGAACAAGAACCAGACGCTTACGATTACCTCCAGTGACACAGACGTAAGAAGAATACTGGGCATTGGAAAGGGAGCCAGCAATAAGCTGAGCACAGAGAGCAGTATCAGAGATAATATTGGTAAACTGTTTAAGGACCAAACGGATGCGGAGAATTTTCTTAAGGAATTGGAGGCTAACAAGGTTCTGGTAATTAATGGTGTTAAAATCGAGGGAGTGACGGCCGATACCTCCATCAGCTCCATGATGGATAAGATCAACGCCAATGAAGAGGCGGGCGTGAAGGTCTCCTACCTTTCAGGCACCAACCAGTTTGTTATGATTACATCGGAGACAGGAAATGGGAGGCAGATTAGCCTGAAGGGCGCTTCCATGAAACTGTTTGGCGCCCAGCTAGAGGAAGGCGGAACAACGAAGTATGTGGATGGTAGCTTTAAACCAGACGGCAATGAAAAATGGGTAAGCGGCAGGCTGGAAGGTGGAAAGAACGCTGAGGTGCTTGTAAGCTATGGAAACGGCATCAAGACTACTGTGGAAAGCTCTTCCAATACCTTTGATCTGGACGGCATGAAGATTACAGTTTCCGGTACCTTCGGATTTGATGAGAGTGGTAAGGAGGATCCTTCCATGGCGGTAACCTTCAGCGCCGCAGCAGATGTGGACGGCGTGACCGAGCAGGTCAAGAAATTCTTTGAAGAATACAATGCGATGATTACAGAGGTTAATACCCAGATTACCACCAGGCCGGATTCTTCCTATGGTCCGCTGACAGATGCTCAAAAGGCTGAAATGACAGAGACCTCCATTGAAAACTGGGAGAATAAGGCGAAGGAAGGAATTTTGTTCAACGATGCCACCATGCGCGCCTTGAGTTCTGATCTGCAGTCTATAATGACGAAGATGTTAAGCAGCGGAATCAGTTATCAGGATCTGGAAGAGATGGGAATTACCATGTCGGACGATTATCTGGATGGCGGAACCATATCTTTTAACGAAGAAAAATTCAAGGCAGCCATGGCAAGTGATCCGGATAAAGTAGCAGAAGTGTTTGCGGGAAACGGCACATCCAAAGGCCTGACTGGTATTGTGGAGGAGACACTGATTGGTTATGCCTGCAGATACAGAAGCCAGAACGGAGACTCATACGGCCGTTTGATTGAGGAGGCAGGTTCGGAGAAGCTTCCGCTTTCTGTGATGGATAATCAGATATACAAACAGTTAAAGGAAATGGAAACGCTTCTGGACAAATATAGAACCCAGCTTTCCACAGAGCAGGACCGCTATATAAAGCAGTTTACCACAATGGAAACGTTGATTAACAAGATGAACAGCCAGTCCAGCTACCTGAGCCAGCTTTCGTAGTGTAGAATTGGTTTTTGGCAGAAGGAGAAATCATTGAATATCTATCAAAAATATAAAGAAGACAGCATTTATTCCATGAGCAGCTCAGAATTACTTGATTTGTTGTATGAAGAGGCGATTGGACGTCTGCGAAAAGCCGAACTGGCTTTGGAAGACAAGGAGTATGCGTTGTTTGACGACTGTCTGAGACGCACTTCCAAAATTGTCCGGTACTTGATTGATATTTTGGATATGAGGCAGCCCATCAGTTATGATCTCCGGCGAATTTATGATTATTTAATACTGGATCTCAGCAAAGTAAAGGCAGGCCGGGAACGGGAGCGAAAGGAAATTGCAAGAATCAGCCATATACTTAGTGAGCTGAGGGAGGCGTTTCAGCAGGCCGCCCGGAAAGTAAACGAGGAACATATGCTAAGCAGGAGCGAGGGGCGGGGATAAGCAGATATGGAACTGGATTTGGAACAGATGCTGATTCTGCTGCAGAGACGGTATAACTCCCTGAGGGAATTGAAACGGCTTACAGATGATTTACAGGATGCTGTCTCACGGGAGGATGCCGTATCGGCTGACCTGATTCTCCAGATGCGTGCGGATGAGATGGATAATACAGAAGCCTGCCTGGAGATGATCTGGAAGATGGCCGAAGGCGGACAAAAAGAAAACGAGGAGATTCACAGGCTTATGTCCAGGGAGTTCCTTTTGATGGAGGAAGGCGTAAGCCAGGAGGAAACGGAAATTCTCAATCTCAGAAAAAAGACAGCGACTCTCATTAAGGAGATACAGGAGACGGACAGACGGCTGAATAAGAGAGCGGCTGGTGCAAAGTCGTTTTATAAGTAAAGTATTTGTAATGTATAAAGCGCCTTTTAAGGGCTTTATAAATATTTTGGAAAGGAGGAAGATATATGACAGTAAATGGAATATCAGGCAGTTATTACCAGTATCAGAACACCCTGAATATGCTTCAGCTGTCCAGTGCGAGACAGTCGTCCCGTTACCAGGCAGTGGAGCCGGTACAGCAGGTAACCTCTGCAACTTACAGCAGCAGTGTACAGAATTTTCTGAGTAATTATCAGAAGGAGCTTACATCGCTGGAAAGCACGGCTTCTAAGCTGATGGAAAACAGCAGCAAAAATGTATTCAATGATTTCCAGGTAGAATCCACCAACCGCGATGTGGCCGATGTTTCTGCAACATATAAGCTTAAGGGAGACACAGACATCAGTCTGGATGTTCAGACCCTGGCTCAGAAGCAGCAAAATACCAGTACAGCTCATTTCGGAGCGGAGCAGGTGGCCGCTGGGGATGATATGAATTTCGACATTCTGGCTTCTGATGGAAAGCGCATCTCTGTTACCGTTGGAAGCATGAATGAAAATGGTACGGCAAAAACCTATCATCAGATGTATCAGGAGGCAGCCGCATCAATTAATGCTCAGGCAGGAAAGAGCGCGAGAGCGTCTGTGGCCAATGTTGACGGTAAGGTCTCTTTGGTTCTCACTTCAGGAAAAGAAGGAGAAGCCGGAGGATTTACAGTCAGCGGAGAAACCGGTGCTGCGTCAGGTATTGAAAATGCAGCTGTTCAGGCACAGGATGCAGTATATAGTGTGACCGAAAATGGAGTTACCACCACATATCAGTCCGCATCAAACAAAATCAGTCTGGATTACGGCAGAATAGAGGCCCAGCTGAAGCAAACCGGTGAAAGCACGATTTATACGGGAATTGATGAGGATAAGGTGGTATCCGCAGTAAAAGATTTAGTAAGCGGATATAATTCCGTTCAGTCCCTGCTCGCAGGGAACGCAGACCGCGGAATTGGCGCAGCAGCTCATGCACAGGCCTTTGGCAGAGGCATGGCCGCTGAGAAGACACTGAATGCAGTTGGAATTTCCTATAATAAGGATGGAAAACTGGAGCTTGATGAAGATAAGCTGAAGGAAGCTCTGGAAAAAGATTTCAATGGGACGAAAGAGATTCTGGGCGGCCAGTTCGGTATTGCTGAAAAGGTTGCGGCCCGTACAGATACGGCTCTTTCTGATTCTGTACAGCGGATTGTAAGTAATGATTTAGGCGGCTCGACAACGTCCTCGACATCTACAACATCCACAAGTCAGAGTCAGAGCTATGATCGTTCTGGTTATCAGAGTTTCTACAACTTTGTCAGAAGCGGTCCTTATAATTTAGGAAATTATTATGCAGTAGGTTTACTGCTGAATACATTGGCATAGCTGATGGAATAACGGGTATCTTTTACGGATACCCGTTATTTTTTTGCCCCTGCGAGCAGCTATCTTTTGTTCTAAATTATGTGTAACAGTTCAGCCCTGCATCTTCTTGCCCGCGTACCGCGGACAAGAAGCGCCGGGCGTCCGCCCTATGAAGATTTAGAGTGAAAAATGCTTATGAAAACAAGTTTTCAACGCTTTTTTCGCTCTGAATCTTCGCATGGCTGAACTGTTACCAATTATGTCAGCATGTTAGTGAAAAAAGATGGAAAAATTCAGCACTTTACTTTATAATAGATTTAAAAGGAAAATTACAGGCCTAAAGCAGCAGTATCCGCAGCGCTTGAAGTTTTACGGCGGAGGCCGCATGTTCGGGGCAGATGACGGGGGAGAAACGATGGCACAAAAAAAGAACAGACATGAGCTCCTGTATCCGCTGGGAGTAACGCCGATGGCAGATGAGATAAAAATCCTTGTGAGAGCAGAGGGAGAGGATGTGAAGCTTCTGCTGTTTAAAAAAGGGGAGGAAGAGGCCGAAGAGGTGATCGCCTTTAAGAAAGAGGACAGGATCGGGGATGTATGGTCCATGACTCTTAAGGGGTATGATCTTAAAAATATGGAATATGGATTCGAGGCGAATGGGAGCTGGTTTGCAGACCCTTGTGCCAGAGCAGTCACAGGATGGGAGAAATGGGGCGATTTCTCCAGGGCAGAGAAAAGAGTGAAAGCTCGTCTGGTAACCGATGATTTTAACTGGGAAGGTGATAAAAGACCGGAAATTCCTTACGCGGAAACAATAATTTATCGTCTCCATGTCAGGGGATTCACGAAGCATCCGTCGTCCAGGGTGAAGGCCAGGGGGGCGTTCATGGGAGTGATGGAGAAAATTCCGTATTTAAAAGAGCTGGGTATTACAGCGGTGGAGCTTATGCCGGTGACGGAATTTAATGAGGTCATGATGACAGAAGCCATGGACCAGATCCCGGGGCAGGAGCAGAGGCCGACAGGACGTCTTAACTACTGGGGTTATGGGCCGTCTTTTCTCTATGCGGTGAAGGCGGCTTATGGCACAGGGCGAAAAAAGCCGGAAACGGAGTTTAAAATGCTGGTAAAAAAACTCCATGAGGAACAGATGGAGTGTATTGTGGAGATGTATTTTACTGGAAAAGAACCGGTGGTTCAGGTTCTGGACGTGCTGCGTTACTGGGTGCAGGAGTATCATGTAGACGGATTTTGCCTTACTGGTTTCGCGCCGCTTACAGCGATTGCTGAAGATCCGTTTTTAAAGAGAACAAAACTTTTTGCCAGCTCCTGGGGAGAAGCCATGGAACGGAGAGACCGCAGGGGATATCAGACTCCGGGTGATGGTCCTGTGACAATAAGAGAAAAAAATCTGGCAGAGTATAATGATCAGTTTCAAATGGATATGCGAAGGTTTCTGAAGGGGGATGAGGGCATGATAAACAGCCTTGCCTTCAGGAGCCGCAGGAATCCGGAGGGCTTTGGCGTTATCAATTACATGGCCAATACAAATGGCATGACCATGATGGATATGGTAACTTATGACAGAAAGCATAACGAAGAGAACGGAGAGGACAACCGGGACGGAAATGACTTTGAGTGTTCCTGGAACTGTGGAGAGGAGGGTCCGACAAGAAAGAAAAAGATTGCCAGACTGAGGGAGCAGCAGCTCTGTAACGGATTCCTGCTCCTGTTTTTGAGTCAGGGAACTCCGCTTCTTCTGGCCGGGGATGAGTTTGGAAATTCCCAGAACGGAAATAACAATGCCTATTGTCAGGATAACAAAACCACATGGCTGGACTGGAAGCTGATGGAAAAGAATCATGAACTGTATGAGTTTGTGAAAACGCTGATAGCATTTCGGAAAAAGCACAAAGTATTCCACATGGACAGAGAGCCCAGAATCATGGATTATAAGTCCTGCGGGCGGCCGGATGTTTCCTATCACGGGGAAAACGCCTGGCGGCCGGGGTTTGAAAATTACAGGCGTCAGTTTGGGATCCTTTATTGGGGACCTTATGAAAAAAGTGCGGATGGCTCGGCAGACGATACTTTTTACGTAGCATATAACATGCATTGGGAGCCACATGCGTTCGGCCTTCCCCATCTTCCGAAGGGGCAGCTCTGGCATGTGGTGTATGACACCTCCAGGGGCCCTGGAGGGGGAAGATACAGAGAGGGGGAAGAGCCGGTTCTCGAAAATCAGATGCAGGCGGAGATTCCGGCGAGAGGAATTATGGTTTTTTCAAGCAGGAATGAAAGCGGGTACTTCACGTATGAAACCCCTGTTGGCGAGATTACGATATGCTGCCGCAGCGGGGCAGTAACAGGGCTCCGGTTTGGCCGTGTGGTGCCGGAAGACACAGATTTAAGAGAGATGCGGACAGAGCTGTCAGACAAGGCATGTGAACAGCTTCTGGAGTATCTGAATGGAATCAGGAAAAAATTTGATCTTCCTCTTCAGATGGAGGGCACAGAGTTCCAAAAGAAGGTCTGGGATGCCCTTTTAACCATTCCTTATGGAGAGACTCGCAGCTATAAGGAAATTGCGGAGCAGATCGGAGATGTGAAAGCCACCCGGGCAGTGGGGATGGCTAACAATAAGAATCCCATTGCCATTGTAGTGCCATGCCACAGAGTCGTGGGTGCTGACGGGACGCTGACCGGATATGCCGGGGGACTGGATATTAAGAAAAAGCTGCTGGAACTGGAAAAAAGCGGCAGCTGTGAGAGAACGGAAAATTAAGGGCATAAATAACCGGGAGCGCCGGCAGGATGTAACAACTCAGGGGTCATCTGAGCTGTTACTTCATGACTTCACGGGCGCTTCCGGTTATTTTCCGGCAGGTGATCCTGCTATCAAAAGGTTCATAGCCAGGTAGTTTTTACGTTTTATCATGATACAGGATAAATGAGTTGTTCTTCCTGTATATTTTCCAGAACCTCATCGTAGAATTTCTTAGCCAGATATTTTGCCATCGGAAGGTTCATGTCCAGATAGTTTCCGCAGTCTTTTGCAGCAGCGCCGGGAATTTCTCCTTCATAGTCGCGGATAAACAAAAACATCTCCTGCAAAAGCGGAATAATATCAGCAGACTCGTAATCTCCGGTAAGAAGAAGGTAAAAGCCGGTCCGGCAGCCCATGGGGCCGAAGTAGAGAACCAGATCTTTATAGAGTTTATGGTTTCGTAAAAAAGTTGCCCCCAGGTGTTCGATGGTGTGAATTTCGGCTGTGTTCATAACGGGTTCATGGTTGGGGCGGGTCATGCGGATATCGAAGGTGGTTACATGGGTATCTCCTGATATGTCACGTCTGGAAACATAGACACCAGGAAGAAGTTTTAAATGGTTGACTGTAAAGCTGGGGATTTTTTCCATAGATGTTTTCCTTTCTTCGTAAATTTTCTGATGACCCATCGCGAGGCGATGCGAAACAGAACGTATGTGGTAACGGTTCGGGGATTATCTGAACGGTTACTGCTGATATTATTATAGTCTTAAAATTTGCAGGATACAAGATAATTTATTTCTTGTATCCGCATAAAACTTGTACTATAATGGAACTGTTCAGCAGGTTCTTCCCGAACAGGTGCCACTGGCGTTTGGGGTCGCCGCAGGCTGATAACAGTTCGGGCAAGTCTGCACGTTCAACGCGCTGCCTGTATGAAAACGAATGTAATGGAAAATTAACAAGGAGATAAATTGATGTTAGACGGAAAAAAAACTTTATTCAGCGGAATGCAGGCCACCGGAAATCTGACTCTGGGAAACTATCTTGGGGCTTTAAAGAACTGGGTTAATATTTCGGATGATTACCAGACCTTTTTCAGTGTGGTGGATATGCATTCCATTACGGTCCGCCAGGATCCGGCGGAACTGAGAAAACGTGCAAGAACGCTTCTCACTCTCTATATTGCGGCGGGGCTGGATCCGGAAAAGAACTGTATTTATTACCAGTCCCATGTTTCGGGGCATGCGGAGCTGGCCTGGATCTTAAACTGCTTCACGTATATGGGGGAGCTGAATCGAATGACCCAGTTTAAGGATAAGGCGGCAAAGCACGCAGACAACATTAATGCCGGATTATTTACGTACCCGGTTTTGATGGCTGCTGATATTTTATTGTATCAGGCAGATGTGGTTCCTGTGGGAATCGACCAGATGCAGCATTTAGAGCTGACGCGGGATATCGCCATCCGCTTCAACAATATTTATGGTGATGTATTTACAATCCCGGAGGCCTATATTGGAAAAGCAGGAGCCAAGATTATGAGTCTTCAGGATCCGTCTAAAAAGATGTCCAAATCTGATGAGAATCCAAATGGCAGCATCTATCTGATGGACGATCCGGATACCATCATCAGAAAATGTAAACGGGCGGTGACAGATTCGGAAGGATGTGTCCGCTACTGTGATGAGCAGCCGGGCATCAAAAACCTGATTGACATTTACTGCGCCTGCACTGGAAAAACGCCGGCGGAGGTTGAGAACGAATTTGACGGAAAGGGATATGGAGACTTCAAGATGGCTGTGGGTGAGGCTGTTGTGAGTGTATTGAAGCCTCTTCAGGATCATTTTGCGGATCTTACCAGGAATAAAGACTATCTGGATAAGGTGATTAAAGAAAACGCAGAAAAAGCAGCTTATTTTTCCGGCAAGACGTTGAGAAAGGTGCAGAAAAAAGTAGGATTTCCGGAGCGTATCCGGTAAGGAGGGCTTATGAAACTGCTGACGTATGAGGTAAACAGTAAAAAACTTGTGGGTGCGCTGAATCAGGAGGAAAGCTGGGTATATCCCATTTCTGCTGCTGGCATGGAGTACCGGGATATGAAAGAGTTAATCAGGGAGATCGGACCGTCAGAGGAGGAAATGTTGGCTTATATTTCCGGCCGTGCGCCCTATGAGGTTTTAGGAGCGGCACCGTTGCAGGATATAAAAGTTCTGTCTCCGATTCCTGTTCCGGATCAGGATATTATCTGTCTGGGTATTAATTATCTGGAACATGCGAAGGAATCAGCAAAGTTTAAAAAGGAAGCGTTTACGAAGCCGGAAAAGGCGGTATACTTCTCAAAACGTGTAAATCGTACCACTGACCCTGACGAGGGGATTCCGGCTCACCAAAAGCTCACAAGCCAGCTGGATTATGAGGTGGAACTTGCGGTGATTCTCAGGAAGGATGCAAAGGATGTGCCCAGAGAAAATGTAAAGGACTATATTTTCGGTTATACCATTCTGAATGATGTCAGCGCCAGGGAGGTTCAGACAGATCACAGGCAATGGTATTTCGGGAAAAGTCTGGATGGGTTCACTCCCCTTGGACCGTGGATTGTAACCAGTGACAGCATTGAATTTCCGCCAAAGCTTAACATTCAGTCAAAAGTCAATGGAGAGCTTCGTCAGAACTCCAATACAGAGATGTTTATCCATGGAATTGATGAAGTGATTTCAGAGTTAAGCCAGGGTATGACCTTAAAGGCGGGAACCATCATCGCCACCGGGACACCTGCAGGTGTGGGAATGGGCTTTGAACCGCCCAGATTCCTGAAAACGGGAGATGTTGTGGAATGTGTCATTGAAGGAATCGGTACGTTGAAGAACACAGTTGTTGAGTAAAGGTTGCCATGAAGGGAACTGCTGCCGCAGCAAACGGCAGTTTCTTTTCATGGCATTTTTGCGCCACAGCATCCACAGAACATTGTACTAAAAACAGGAGAGGATATATTATGAAAGACATTCGCGAAATGCTTGGCCAGGTGGCCGCAGGAGAGCTTTCAGTGGAGGAGGCCATGCTGGAGCTTAAAAAGGAGCCGTTTACAGAGGCCGGTTTCGATGATTTGGGATTTGCCAAGCTGGATACCCACAGAAAGCTGCGCCAGGGAATTGCGGAAGTGATTTATGGCGCAGGAAAAACGCCGGAGCAGATTGTCGGAATTGTGGAGGCCATGAAAAGGCGGGGCCAGGAAGTGATTTTAATGACCAGGGTGGATGAGGATAAAGCAAAGGCCGTAAAAGGGGGACTTGAAGAGAAATTTTCAGATGGATGCGGTTTCCGGTATTATAAGGACGCACGAATCGGTGTCTGCGGGGAGTTTCCGAAAAAGGACGGGGTTGGAACGGTTGTGGTTGCCACAGGCGGAACCAGCGATATTCCCGTGGCAGAGGAAGCAGCCCTTACAGCGGAGGCCCTGGGAAATCAGGTAGTGCGGCTGTATGATGTGGGGGTAGCCGGGCTTCACCGTCTGGTGTCTCATATGGACGAAATCATGAACGCCAGAGTAATCATTGCCATTGCAGGAATGGAGGGGGCACTGGCCAGTGTGATTGGGGGGCTGGCAGACTGCCCGGTGATTGCAGTTCCCACCAGTGTGGGGTATGGCGCTTCCTTTCATGGCGTTTCAGCGCTGCTTTCTATGCTGAATTCCTGTGCCAGTGGTGTCAGCGTGGTAAATATTGATAATGGATTCGGTGCTGGCTATCTTGCCAGCATGATCAATCATATGCGGGGATAACCCCCGGGAGAATGGAGGGGAAAGATGAAGACAATCTATTTGGACTGCAGTATGGGGGCGGCAGGGGATATGCTGATGGCGGCGCTCTTTGAACTCTGCCCGGATAAAGATGGATTTTTGGAGAAGATGAACCATATGGGGATTCCCGGCGTGCAGGTGGAAGCACAGCCGGCTGTGAAATGCGGAATCACCGGAACCCATATGGAGGTAAGAGTGTTCGACGAGGAAGAAGAGAGCCATGACGCATCCGATCATGAATGCAGTCATGAGGAGGAGCGCAACCATGGCTATGAGCATGATCACGAGCATGGTCATGATCACGAGCATAGTCACGACCACGAGCATAGTCATGAGCATGAGCATAGTCACGACTACGGACATAGTCACGACTATGAGTATAGCCACGACCATGAGCATAGCCACGACCACGGGCATAGTCATGACCATGAGCACAGTCACGATCATGACCATAGCCATGCCCATCATCACCATGCCAATATGGCAGGGATTTCTCACATTATTTCGCATCTGGATCTTCCGGAGCAGGTGAAGCATGATATGGAGAGTGTGTATGGGCTCATTGCCGGGGCGGAATCCCATGCCCACGGGATGCCTGTGGCTCAGATCCATTTCCATGAGGTAGGAACTATGGATGCGGTAGCGGATATTGCGGGGGTCTGTTTGCTGCTTCATGAAATCGGCGCCGAACAGATACTGGCATCTCCTGTTCATATGGGGAGCGGCCATGTTCACTGTGCCCATGGGATTCTTCCGGTTCCGGCCCCGGCAACAGCCCACATTTTGCAGGGAATTCCTGCATACAGTACTCAGATACAGGGGGAGCTCTGCACACCCACCGGAGCAGCTCTGCTGAAGCATTTTGTAAAGGAATTTGGCGAGATGCCGGTTATGGTCACATCAAAAATCGGATATGGAATGGGGAAAAAGGATTTTGAGCGTGCCAACTGTGTACGGGCGTTCCTGGGGGAAACGGCTGCTACCGGTTCTGAGGTAGTGGAATTGTCCTGCAATCTGGATGACATGACTCCGGAGGCCCTTGGCTATGTTCAGGAGCTTCTTTTTGAAGCGGGCGCCCTGGAGGTTTATACCATTCCGGTGGGAATGAAGAAAAACCGGCCGGGAATTCTTTTAACCTGCATGTGCAGACATGATCAGGAGGAAACCATGACGGCTCTTCTGTTTAAACATACCACAACGCTCGGAATCCGTGAACATATCAGCAAAAGATTTACTCTGAACAGAGAAATCAGGGAAATTGAAACATCCTATGGGCCGGTGCGGGAGAAAATCTCCTCCGGTTATGGAATTACCAGAAGGAAGCTGGAATATGAAGATCTGGCTGAGATTGCCCATCGTCAGGGAATGTCTTTGGAGGAGGTAAAGGATGCAATATACAGACACTAAGACAGAAGCCCTGGACGGAGAGGAGAGGCCGGGAAAGTTTCTGGGGCTGGAAACAAAGCGGCTGTTTCTAAGGGAAATGACCTGGGAGGACCGTCCGGCTATCTGTGCGATTCTTCAGGATAAAGAAACCATGTACGCATACGAACACGCTTTTTCAGATGAGGAAGCAGATGGGTGGATGGAAAATCAGATGGGCCGTTACAGGAAGTTCGGATTTGGCTTATGGGCTGTGGAGAAAAAAGAGACAGGGGAAGTCATTGGCCAGTGCGGCCTGACCTGGCAGCCGGTTCCTGAAGGTATAGATGCTTCCGGCCGGATTCTGGAAATTGGCTACCTGTTCCAGCGGTCCCAATGGGGAAAAGGATATGCCACAGAAGCGGCTGCCGCCTGCCGGGAGTATGCATTCCGGGTCCTCAAAGCGCCCAAAATAAGTTCCATTATCCGTGAAAATAACTACGCTTCCAGGAATGTGGCAGAAAGGAATGGCTTAAAGCCTGTGGGAACTTTCGTGAAACACTACTATGGAATGGATATGCCGCATATTGTTTATGTAGGCTTTGGGGATTCTGGACAATGTGGCACGTAGCAGAATACGCAAAGAAGTAGTAGAACAATGGGCAGCGGCATTATAGATAGAAAAATGCCGCTGTCTGCCATCCTTAATATATATAAAAAATCAGGAAATATAATGGCTATGCGGCTTTTGAATAATCGATAATAGCAATTTCCTGCATAAGCTGTTTGGCAATATTGACAAGGTTTTCAAGCTGTTTGGCAACTTCATTGGAATAATATTTCTCGCCACATTGTTCACATTCTTCACAAGGAACATTTTTAATGATAATAATACAGTTTTTATAATTTACAACATGAGTTGTGAAAGACGAAATTGTAGTTTTGCATTTACAATACATACACATAATTATTGCCCCTTTCTTGTTTTTAAATCTGTTTCAAATTTATCTGTGTTTGGAAAATATGCTGTTATAAAAAATAAAGTGTTTTTATGCAAACCAACAACAATATGCAATATTTTATTTTGCTTTGTATGTCCGAAAATAAGACAACTGGGATGCGGAAAATCGTCTGGATAATCTTCAATGATTTCCCCTGTCTGTAAACAGGATTCTACATCGCTGATACATATATCCCTTTCCTGCATTTTCTCTAAACAATGTTTTGTCCACTTTGAATTAGAATCAGAAGCATTGTATAGCCACCGAAGCTGTCTTATATCCATAACCACACTTCCTTCTTTTATTTATAAATATTATACACTATTTCAGCAGGAAATAAAACAGGAAGTAAAAAAGAGAACAGGCTATAAAACCTGTCCCCTTAAACTTAAAAATGCTTTCTGTTTCCTAGCCGAAGTATCTCTTTAACAGACCAGCAAATGCTTTACCGTGTCTTGCCTCGTCACGAGCCATTTCATGAACTGTATCATGGATTGCGTCAAGGTTTGCAGCTTTTGCTCTCTTAGCAAGGTCTGTCTTACCAGCAGTAGCGCCGTTTTCAGCCTCAACTCTCATCTCGAGGTTCTTCTTTGTGCTGTCAGTTACAACTTCGCCAAGAAGCTCCGCAAATTTAGCAGCATGCTCTGCCTCTTCATAAGCTGCCTTCTCCCAGTAAAGGCCGATTTCCGGATAACCCTCTCTGTGTGCAACTCTTGCCATGGCAAGATACATACCAACTTCTCTGCACTCACCCTCGTAGTTAGCTCTTAAATCCGCAAGAATATCTTCGCTTACACCCTGAGCAACACCTACAACATGCTCAGCAGCCCAGCTCATTTCACCACTCTGTTCTGTGAACTTGGAAGCCGGAGCGTTACATACGGGACATTTTTCCGGAGCAGCATCGCCTTCGTGAACGTAACCACATACAGTACATACAAATTTTTTCATGTTATTCTCTCCTTTTTATTCTCATTATTTAATAATAGTAATTATTACTGATTTCAATATATCATAAGAATCATTCATTGTCAATACTTAATTTGCCTTTTTCTGTTGGCATATCTCGCATTCCCCATAGAAGAAAATTGTATGGGAATCCACGCGTCCGGACACCGGTTCTGTCAGAAGTTCGGATGTCTCCTGCACCAGGCTAATTGGGAGATCATGAATTCTGCCGCAGGTCTTGCATATAAAATGATAATGGGATTCCGTTCGGTAATCAAAATGTTCGGAACCGTCTCCGCAGGAAAATCTGGAGATTTCCCCCAGATCCGCCAGAAGATTCAAATTTCGGTATACTGTTCCCAGACTGATATTGGGAAATTCTTCGCGGATGGAAAGGTAAAGGGCGTCGGCAGTGGGGTGATCGGTACGATTCCTCAGACAGGTTTTTATGGATTCTCTCTGTCGGCTGTATTTCAGGGTTTTCATTCCCTCTCATTCCCTCCTTTCTTTCAGTAACAATAACAATAATTGTTATTGAAATATTAGCAAAAATGTACTGTAATGTCAAGGAAAAAGTAAATAAAAACTGGGAATATATAGATGCAGAAAATCCAGTAACAGTTTAGGGATTATCTGAACGGTTACTGGAACTGTCTAATAAGGGGCCTATGCCCCCCCTTATAGGGTTCGGACTGCGGAAAGGATCTGATCCACACAGTTCTTCCAGGTAAATTCACGGATGGTCTTTTCATACCCACGTGAAATAACGGATTCTGTGAGATCAGGATTTTTCAGATATTTTTCTGCGATGGCCGGAAGCTCTTCTAAGTTTTTTAAGCTGTATAGGGCAATGTCCCATCCGTCTGTGAAGGTTTCATCGACCCACCGACTGGAATCAGTCAGTGGAAGAGAATGCTGAAGTAAGGAGTTGAAAATACGGTCATGGGTTCCGGACTTGAACCAGGGAAACACATTCAGGTTGATTTTTGCATCCGCCATCGCGGAGAGGGTTTCCTCAAATGGAATACGGTCAGAAATACGGTGTACATTGGGGTAACTGACAGACGGGTGGTTTTCCCAGCCACGTCCGAGAAGATATAATTCCAGTCCGGATTCCGCGAGTACGGTTATGACCTCCGAGCGCCAGTACATGCGAACGGCCCAGTCGACATGATTTAACGTACCGAAAACCGTTTTTACAAAATCTTCTGAAACGGTCCAATTTTCCTGTTCCAAGGTGAGCCGAACTGCCTGCTCTATGTTCAAATCACTATGTTTCGTTAGATTCTGGTATACATGATGACTGAAATTTCGTAAAGCCGGGGACCCATCCATAAGTCGGTCCATATCAGCAAGCATGTTGAAAGGCCGGTAATATGTGCCGGAAAACAGGATGTCATAATGCCGCTTACTGTACGGAATAATGGGAGAAGCTGGGTTTGGAGCCGTTCCCGCGTGCGGCATGAAGGATACGTTGGCGATGCTGCTTCCGAAATATTTTTTTACATAATCGACATGGTCCAGGTCACAGCAGAAGAGAATGTAATTCTTCGTATGATGTTCCAGAAAAGGGTGGAAACGAAGTGGTGGATCCATCAGAATATCGACTACAACTGTATTCCACGCATCTAAAATTCTGATCATTTCTTCAGTACGTAAGCACATTGAGTCAAAGCAGACGGCAAGCTCTACTTTTGTGGAAACAAAGGAGGAAAACTCCTCAAAGTTATGCTGGTCCTGAAATCTTAAATCTAAGATGAAGGTTTCATGGCCTCTTGACTGAAATCCCAAAACTAACTGGTCCGTAAAATAATTAAAGGATTCTGTATCTGAGTGAAACAATACAATTCGCATCTTGCATTTTATCCTCATTTCAAATGGATTTGTAACCCTGCACGACATCCCTTCTGGTTGAATAGAGGCGGGATCCGGCAGAGTACAGCTAACAAAATCATTATACGACAGAAAATGGGAAAAAGGAAGAGGATAAAGCCAGGAAAACGCAGTGGTCGCGATAAGCTGGGGGAGACCACAGAATAATAAAAGAAATTTCTTGAAAATAATGTCCCCATTCATTATACTAGTACTATTAAGCGAAGAAGCAGAGGTGATTTCATGCGAAGCAAACATACCCGTCATTTGGTAACGGAACTGGCCGCGCGGCTGTTTGACCGTGAGTTTTTAAAAAGCGGCGGATTAAGCCGCCGGACCATGCAGGAGATCTTTGTGAGGGACAAGTGGGAAGAGGCTTTTGAGACCCTGTTTCCTATTAAAGAGAGATTGACCTGTAAAGAGATCCTGGAACTTTGCAGACCTGAATTATGGGCCCTTTCGGTGGAACCTGAGGAAGGATGGATTTCCTTTACCTATAAATTTGCGACCCATATTCTGTATCCGGATCCGGAATTTGATAAGAAGGCGGCCCCCTATGCGGCAGGCGCGCTCCTTTACCTGAACCTGCTCCGGTTTTTCTTTGATGAGGAAAGGAAAGAGCTGCCTTTTAATCCATACGATGATTTTGAGCTGCTTTCCGAGGAGGAATATATGTCCTGTGACCGTGCCGGAGAGTACGGGCATTTTGTAAAGGAATTCCGGAATCAATATATTTATGAGATGATGCGCTTAAACCGTGAGGCTACTCCTTTTGAAACCCTGGGACATATCGCGGGGGTTCATTATGTGGCCATGCATGTGGCAAGAGGGCTTTATAAAGCCGGAGTTCCCATTGACCTTGCCCTGGCATCCGGCGCGGCCGCAGGCCATGATTTGGGCAAATTCGGCTGTAAACCCAACGAACGGGTTCCATATCTTCATTATTATTATACGAATCAGTGGTTCACCGCTTATCATATGGAGAGCATCGGCCATATTGCAGCCAATCACTCTACCTGGGACCTGGAACTGGACAATATTTCTGTGGAGTCCCTGGTGTTAATTTATGCAGATTTCCGCGTAAAACAGATGCGCGGAGCAGACGGAAAAGAAATCACTAAAATTTACACTTTGAAAGACTCCTTCGACGTAATTCTATCCAAGCTTGATAATGTGGATGAAGCCAAGCGCAATCGTTATCGTGTGGTTTACGCAAGACTTCATGAATTTGAAAAATACATGCGGTCCCTGGGTGTGGACACAGATCTCAGCGGAAATCCGCCTGCACCGGAAAAACCAAAGAATATTGTGATTCAGAACAGTGACCAGATTGTCCGTTCCTTTGTGTTTCTTGGGATTGAACATAATATTGATGTCATGCACCGTCTCGGTACAGAACGCCAGTTTGGAAATATTCTGGAGGCGGCGCGGAGCGAAAAGGACTGGAAAAATGTTCGGGCGTATCTGAATATTTTCAATGAATACTCTATTCATTTAAACCACAGACAGAAGCAGCAGACCATAAAATTCTTATATGAGCTTCTGCTAAACAGAGAGGGGGATATCCGCAGACAGTCAGCCGCTCTGATCGGTAAAATGTTTGCGGACTTCAATGCCGGATACAGGAAAGAGCTGCCAGCCAATATTCCGGATCCGGATGAAAAAACGGCTCTTGATCTTTGGCGTGAGTATATGGCCAAGCTGATCTGCCCGGACTACCGCCTGACGCTTCAGCAGAAAAGGCGAATTCAGAATTCACTGAAATTTGTTTTGATTTCTGCTCTGGAACGCAGCTCAGAAAAGGTGCGGGAGGAGTATTTTGACGTGTTTATGGAGTGGTTTGACGGAACGCCTGCCCAAATGGCAAGTGCTGCGGGAACCCAGGACCGGTATACGTTTTCGGATGACTCTCTCTTTTATCTTCTGGATGCCGTGTTTGCTCTTCCTCTGGAACTTTATAAAAAGGAGGACTGCCTGGAAAGGCTGGTAACGTTTGCAGCGGAACAGATGAATTATCCGGATGAGAAGGTGAGGATTGCGGCTGTCCGTTCCCTGAGAGTATTGACAGAAGCCATAACGCCGGAGCACAAATGCTATGAGCTGGTGCGCCGGGCTGCCGAGGAGATGGAGCCGGATTCCATGACCATGCTGTTTTTACAGTACCGGATTTTTACAAACCTGCGTCTGGATACAAAAAGGCAGATGGAGATCCTTTACGGAAATGATGTGGTAAGCGATATTTTCCTTGAGAATTTAAAATCAGCCACTCCGTGGATTATCAAAGCCGTAAATATAAAGCTTTTGGCGGACCAGGTGGATCATGGAAAAAGAGAACATCTCCTTCATATCTGTGCCCATTTTTCCAACCTGATTAAAGTCAGTGAGCAGGTGGGGGTGCGCCATGACGCGGGACGTGCTCTGCTGCGCCTGGCCCATCTTCTGACCACAGACCAGCGAAACGAAATTGCTGTGGAGCTCTTAAAGGGCCTCGAAGTGGGAGAGTACGAGTTTTCAAAGTATATTCCGGAATATCTTGGTGAATTTGCCCTCTGGCTTCCTCCGGAACAGCTGGACGATTTAATTGAGAGACTCCACGTTTTGCTGGCCAGTGCCAATGAACGGATTGTCTCTGTTGCCCTTGATACCCTGGGAGTTCTTCTTGAATGTTACGCCAGATATCCGGGCCGCTTTGAGGAGCCGGCCGGGGTTGCCCATGAGAGGAAAATACGGCTTCTGGGTCTGATTTTAAGCTGCCTTGCCAATTACAGAGAGCAGGTGCGCCAGGAGGCCATGCTGGTGATTGGTCAGCATGTATTCGGTTCTGAGGAGATGTCAGAGCGTGATAAAAATGACCTGTTTTCTCTTTGCTCCAAGAAGCTTCTCTTCCTTTTAAATGAAAATAAAGGTGGGGAGCTAAGCCTTTATTACCGTGCGGCAACTCTGTCCCATGTGAGCCGGTTCATGTCCAGATATCAGATTTTCAGCGGCAGCGTAGGCTTAAAGGGACGCTACAAGGTGGCTTTCTTCCCGGGGACCTTTGACCCCTTTACCTTGTCGCATAAAGAGATTGCAAGAAAAATCAGGGAGCTGGGCTTTACAGTCTTCCTGGCCATTGATGAATTTTCATGGTCAAAGAAAACGCAGCCTCATCTGGTACGCCGCCAGATTGTCAACATGTCGGTGGCGGATGAGTTCTATGTACATCTGTTTCCGGATGATACGCCCATTAATATTGCCAACCCGGCAGATTTAAAACGACTGAAGGACATTTTTGCGGAAGAAGAGGTTTACATTGTGGTGGGTTCCGACGTTATCCACAATGCCAGCTCTTATAAGAAAGAACCTTGTGAAAATTCTATTCACAGCTTCAACCATATTGTATTCCGAAGAGCCGGGGAGGACCATCCGGAGGATTTATATCACCGCATTACCGGAAAAGTAGAGGAGCTGGAGCTGCCGCCTGATCTGGAGGACATCAGTTCCACAAAGATCCGTGAAAATATCGACAATCACCGGGATATTTCAAGCCTTATTGACCCGGTGGTTCAGGAATACATTTACCATAAGGGGCTGTATTTAAGGGAGCCGGAGTTTAAACCGATTTTAAGGGCAAAAGCCATCTCCTTTGAGAATGTTCCCTGTGCAGATGATCGGGTGCTGACGGAAATCGAAAACACAGTCCTTTATGCCCATCCTGATGCGGAGGCAATTCTGACAAAAATCAGCCGGGAGAAGGATCAGCTGATTGTTTTGAGAAATACCATGGAAGGCGCCCGTGCCGTAGGATTTGTAAGTTATCGGGAGTTAAAGTCGGAAGAACTTTTCAGTGTGCTGCGCGATATGGATCTGGCCAACGCCGTAAGAAGAAGGACCAGCCGGGAAGTGCTTATGATCACAGGCATTTTTATGAGGGAAAGTGAAATCCGCGACGGTGAGGCCATAAGAGATTCGGCTCAGCTTCTTCTGGTGGAGGTGGTTACCCAGGCGCTGGCAAGAAACTTAAGCTTTGCCATGTTTGTGGCAGAGCGGGGACTTACCTCCAAAGAAGTTATTTTCTCTCTGGAGCGCCAGGGCTTTGTAAGGCCCATGGTCGGAGAAGACAGCGAGAAACGTACTGTTTATATGGCCGATATGCATGAGCCGCTGCTGCTTTTGCATAATCTGGAAACGACAATCAAGGAACCCTTTGCCAGCAGTGCCGCAGTTTTGGAAGCCATTGAACGGAATCATAAAAAGTTACAGCTTACCATGACAAAGCTGTATCCGGGCAACCTTGTGCTGTCCCTATCCTCCGGTATCATGCACCATCGGCTGGTAGACCGGATCACGGCTTTAAATGATGTGCCAAGAGAGCACCTGGTTCCCAGAAAGCTGGGAGAAAACATGTGTGTTCCTTTCGGTAAAATTTTAAGAGGCAAGGTAGTTCCCAATACTGTTACAAAGACGCTTCATACCGATAAAGTTTATGAGCCGGATTTACGGAGCTATTCCATTGAGCCTTTCCCATATTATTCACCCCTGGAAAGTCAGATCAAAACCATCAAGTCGTTTGATCGCCCGGTGATTCTGGTGGATGATCTGGTTCATAAGGCAGACCGCCTTCAGGCTCTGGCTCCCAGCCTCAGAGAGGCAGGAATTACGGTGAAGAAAGTGGTTGTGGGCGTAATCTCCGGTTATGGCCGCGATCTGATGCAGACATTCCAGCTTCCTGTGGAGAGCATCTACTCCATGCCGAATCTGCGTCAGTGGTTTGTGGAATCTACCCTGTATCCGTTCATCGGAGGCGATACGGTGCGGAGGGCAGACATGAAGGTGGCCGGACTTCAGTCGTCTGTAAATATGATTCTTCCCTATGCCACACCCAGGCTTACCGGGTGCAGCAGAGAGGCGCTGTTTGAATTTTCCGCCTGCTGCATTGAAAATGCCAGGGATCTTCTTCAGGTACTGGAGTCTGAGTACAGGAAGCAGTTTGCGAAGAATCTGACCCTCTCCAGGCTGTCTGAGGCTGTAATTCTGCCCCTGTGCCCGGATAAGGGAAGCTGTATGGAATATGATGAAAACCTGGCTGCGTCTGTATATCTGGAAAATGATCTGGAGATGCTGGGCCGGATGAAAGAATTTATGATGCAAGGCTGATGTGCCATATTTAAGGAGAATGGAAATGATTACATATTATGAAATTGACGGACGGCTCTGCTTTTCTGACAGGGCGGATCTGCCCTATGAAAAGATTGGGGAGCCTGAAGGTGCAGAAAGCCTCACATGGCTTTTTGACAGGGAGCCGGGGAGCTGCCGCGCTTCCTTCCTTGTAAACAGACCGGCCCTGCTTTCTGAAAAGGAAGAGAGTGTAAGCTGGCTGAATGAAAATAAGCTGGACGGAAAGTCCCTTGAAGAGGAACTGCCTGGCTGGGTAAAAGAGCTCATTGCCGCAGGGAAGGTCCGCGCTGTTAATGTTTCTCATCCCCGCTTTAAGGAAATTCTTTCCTGGAAACCGGAGAGAGGGAAGAAGCGTGTTCATGTGCTGGCCATCGGGGACGTGGGAAGCATGCTTTTAACAGGTCTTCACCTTCTGGGAGGCGACGTGATTTCCAAAATAGGAATCTGCGATATTTCTGACCAGGTGACGGCCAGGTGGGAATTTGAGGAGAACCAGATCGCATATCCCTGGGATTACGATGCTCTGCCGGAAGTCGAGGTAGTGCCTCAGGAAAAACTTTTTGACTGTGATGTGTTTGTATTTGTGGCATCCAAAGGGATTCCCCCGGTGGGCTCCGGCGTCAAAGACGTGCGGATGTATCAGTTTGAAAATAACTCCAAAATCATCGGACACTATGCAAAGATGGCCAGAGAAAAGCAATTTAAGGGACTGTTCTGTGCGGTTTCGGATCCGGTGGACCCGCTGGCTAAGACCGCATTCCTGGAGAGCAATAAAAATGAATCCGGAGAGCTTGATTACATGGGGCTTTGCCCGGAGCAGATTCAGGGCTTCGGCCTGGGGGTCATGAACGCCAGAGCAGCTTACTATGCAAAGAGAGACGGGCGGTTCAGGCAGTTCCTGACAGAAGGGCGTTCCTTTGGACCACACGGGCAGGATCTGGTGATTGCAGATTCTATTGAAAATTACAACGATGCTCTTTCAAAGGAGCTTACAGAGCTAACAGTGACGGCCAACCTGCATATGCGTGCCATCGGTTATAAGCCCTTTGTGGCCCCGGCTTTTTCTTCCGGCGCCCTGTCCATTCTTCTGGCGCTGAGAGGAGAATGGCATTGTGGTTCGGTGTTCCTTGGGGGGATTTATATGGGCGTAAAAAACCGTTATACAGCCCATGGACTGGAAACAGAAATGCTGCCGCTGCCTGATGCCCTTTATGAGCGGATTGTGTTTGCGGAAGAAAATCTGAAAAAGATTGTATAAAAACAGGGAAGAAAGCTTACGAGGGAGCCGGAAGGTATCAGACGGTTCCCTCAGTGGTTTCCCGGGAGGATGTCTGAAGGGAGGAGAATCGGTGGAGAAAGAAAAGCTAATGGTAATTTACCCTCAAAAGAGAAAAAGGGGGAAAGAGAGGGAACGTCTGGACCAGATTCTCTCATTTGCCCTGGAAAATACTCAGGCAGAGTTTTTTGAAGACATGTCAGCACTCTGGGAGGGAGAAAATCAGGAAAAAGGCTCCCGAAGGTTTGCGGGACAAAGGCTTTTATTTGTGGTTCCACTTGGAAAGGATGGAGTGAACCGGGAATATTATGAGGTGCTGGCATGGCTCCGCACGGGAGAAAGGGTGCTGGAGGGAGCTGTGGCAGGGCTCATCATCGACGCGGACAGTGAGCTTTACACTAAGGCAGCAGCCAGGGAGCTTACGGTGGCGGCCAATCAGGCAGGCTGTGCGTTTGTGGGACGGCCGCTGGTGGAAGGCACAGGGTCGCTTGATAATTTTATTGTCCAGGCAGCGAACATGAAAACGGACCGTATGGGGGCCTATAAAAACAGTGCCAGAACTCTGGCGGAGCAGGTGGCTTCATTTGCATGGGAGAAAAAGGAACATCCGCATCTTCTGGTTCTGCATGCCTCCAACCATAAGACATCCAATACCATGGCTATCTGGAATACAGTCAGGGACAGGTTGGATGGGATTGAAGTGCGGGAGATCAACTTAAGAAACGGTACTCTGGAGGACTGCTCCGGATGCCCCTTCCAGATGTGCCTGCACTTTGGAGAGAGAGGGCAGTGCTTTTACGGCGGGGCCATGGTAGATGATGTGTATCCGGCTGTCAGGTGGGCGGATGGAATCCTGCTTTTATGTCCCAATTATAACGATGCCCTTTCTGCCAATATGACAGCTTTTATTAACCGCCTCACAGCGCTTTTTCGTACAACAAGGTTTTATGACAAAGCATTGTTTGCCATCATTGTGTCAGGGTATTCCGGGAGTGACCTGATTGCCGGACAGCTGGTAACGGCGCTCAACATGAACAAAACTTTTTATCTCCCGGGGAACTTCTGTATGATGGAGACCGGAAACAGTCCGGGCTCTGCCATGAATGCACCGGGGATTTCCGGGCGGATAGAAGAATTTGCCCAAAAAGTACAGAAAACGTTGTTAAAAGAGGAATGAAACCGGACGGCGGCAGTCCGATGCAACAGCCCAGATAATTTGTAACAGTTCAGCCCCGCAGCTCCTTGCCCGTGTGCCGCGGACAAGAAGCTTGTGGCAATCGGAACCATTACACCAGACTGCAAAAATGCCTCTTTTGATTACAGAAAAGCTGACAAAACAGAAGAGGTAAGAATACAAAGCACAATTCCAATGGCAGTTGGAAGAAGGAAGGCGATGATGGTCCATTTTGCACTTCCTGTTTCTTTTTTTATGGTCAGGCAGGTGGTAGAGCAGGGCCAGTGAAACAAGGAAAAAATGGCCATACAGATGGCTGTTTTTATGGTCCATCCGTGGGCGGCCAGGAGGGAAAAAAGTGCTTTTGTGTCATTCATTTCCACTAAATATCCTGTCTGCAGGTAGGCCATAAGGATAATGGGAAGCACGATTTCATTGGCGGGGAATCCCAGCAAAAAGGCCATGAGAATGATTCCGTCAAGACCCATGAGCCTTCCTGCAGGGTCCAGAAAATCGGAAATATGAAGCAGCAGGCTGGTATTTCCAATGGTGACATTGGCGAGCAGCCAGATTAACAGTCCTGCCGGGGCAGCCACCGCCACGGCACGGCCCAGGACAAAAAGTGTACGGTCAAAGATGGAACGGATTATGACCTTTCCGGCCTGGGGAGGGCGGTAGGGGGGAAGCTCCAGGATGAAGGAGGAGGGAACTCCCTTTAACAGTGTTCGTGATAAAACCCAGGAGGCCCCCAGGGTGGCAAAAATACCGGAGAGAATAAATCCGGTGAGAAGCAACGCTGTCAGAAGAGAGGCAGGAAGCCGGGCGGACATCCCTGCGTTTCCCATGAAAAACAGGGAGATCATGGTGAGAAGCAGGGGAAAACGGCCATTGCATGGAACCAGGCTGTTGGTCAGGATGGCAATGAGCCGTTCCCTTGGGGAGTCAATGATGCGGCAGCCCACAACCCCGGCAGCGTTGCATCCGAGCCCCATGGCCATGGTGAGGCACTGTTTTCCGCAGGCCTTGCATTTATGGAAGGCGCCGTCCATGTTGTAGGCGATTCTTGGCAGATAGCCCAGGTCCTCCAGCAGAGTAAACAGCGGAAAGAAGATAGCCATGGGCGGCAGCATCACAGAGACAATCCAGGCTACAACCCGGTAAATGCCATAGACGGTGGCCCCCATAAACCAGTGGGGAAGCCCTGCAGTCTGGCAGAGTATTACCAGCTTTTCCTCCAGATGGAAAAACAGATTCCATAAAAGGGAGGAGGGATAGTTGGCTCCTGTGATAGTGAGCCAGAAGATTCCCACCAGAAGTAAACACATGAGGAGTCCCCCGGTTACGGAGCCTGTGAGGATACGGTCCAGCCGTTCTTCTCTTGTTCTGTAATTTTTTTTGCTGTAAGTAACGGCCGCAGATGCGAGTTCGCGGGGAGAAAAGTCTTCCGGATATTTCCTGTATTCCGGCTCCAGAGAGCAGGAGGAAAAGAAGGGACAGGCTTCGCAGGAAACTTTAGGGGATGGTTTTGCCAGAACCTTTTTTAGCTGGTCCAGGCCGTCTTTTTTTCTGGCGCAGCAGGGGATCACCGGGATTCCAAGTTCTTTTTCCAATACGGAGAAATTTAACAGGATGCCTTTTTTGGCTGCTTCATCACAGAGGTTCACGCAGAGAATGACCTGGGGAATTTCAGGTTCCGGGCGGTCTTCGATAAGTCCGGTGGCCTGCCGTAAAAGATGAAGGCCGCGTTCCAGACAGGTGGCATCGCAGACCAGAAGCAAATATTCGTAGGCCTCGTCCCGGATAAAATCTCTGGTGAGGGCTTCTTCCGCAGAGCGGACATCAAAGGAATAGATTCCGGGAAGATCTACAATGGAGAATCCGCGGTCTTCAACGGAAAAGTATCCGGTAGTACAGGAAACTGTGACTCCGGCCCAGTTCCCCGTGTGCTGATGCAGGTTGGTCAGGGCATTAAAAATCGTACTTTTTCCTACGTTTGGGTTGCCGGTCAGGGCGATACGCCGCTTCATGACTGTACCCCGCCGCAAAGCTCCTGGACCATAATCAGACGGCTGTCTTCACTTCTTAAGGCAATAACAGCATTTCTTACCAGGTAGGCGGCAATATTCTTTTTCTTCTTCTGTAAAACACAGGAGATCACGGCACCTGGCGTAAAGCCCAGGTCCATGAGCCGCCCGGCCATGAGACCTTCATTGGCCAGGCAGATGATTTTGGCGGTTTCGCCGGGAGTTATATCACATAATGGAAGTACCATGAAATCACTCGTTCGCAGGTTGCTTATGAATGAGATATGAGAAGAGATAAAAAATCGTGCATGGACCAGATAAAGTCCGGGATGTGGGCCATGCGTGGCAGTCAAAGAGCACGGGAAGTTGCCATGTATGCAGGCCGGAGAGCCAGGACAGAGCGGTTCATATGGGGCGGAGAGCCAGGACAGAGTGGTTCATATCGGACGGAAAGTCAGGTTATGAGAGAATGACTGAAACGGGTCTGTCTATTTTCATCGTGTTTTCTGTTACCAGGCAGTCGTAGGCCCAGATATGCACTCCGCTGTTTGCAGCCCGCAAAAGCGCATCGGCAAACCCCGGATGGGCAGAACGGTTGGGGGAAAAGCTGTGGATGCCCTTCATCTGGATAACGAACAGAATGGCAGTCTGACAGCCTGCTTTTGATGCCCCGGCCAGCTCGTCCAGATGTTTGATGCCGCGTTCTGTGGGGGCGTCAGGAAACATGGCAGTTCCATTTGCATCCAGAGTAACTCCCTTTACTTCCATGAGCCATGGCGTTTGACCATCCATAAATGACAAATCGAACCGGGACTGGCCATAGCGCACCTCTCTTTTAACATTTTGAGGGCGCGGGCAAAAAGGGAGGCCTTCTCCGGAAGTGAGCCATTCCCAGGCAGCCTGATTGGGAGCCTGGGAGTCGATGTTCACCCAGACAGAGCCGGTGGAAACAGGTTTGGAAACAGCGATGAGGGAATAGTCGGTTTTCCTTCCTTTCGAGACAGCATCAGGGTGATGCTGTATGGACACGGCGGCATCCGGGAGAAGAAGCTCTTTTAAACGGCCGGTGTTTTTTACGTGACAGATGACTTCCGTATCGTTAAGCAGTACATGGGCCAGGAAACGGTTGGGGCGGGCCAGAAATATGGCAGTTTTTGTATTAGAATAAAACATGAAATGTGGATCTCCTTATCCGGGCTGTCGCCCTGCTTACTCATACTGGCTTGGTTGCCCGATATCCATGAGACTCTACATGCGAGCATGCAGAGTCTCATGACTGCCGGTCAACACTTTCATAGTATATCATAAATTTCTTGCGTGTAGTTGGAAAGTGTGCTACAATTTTGGAAAAGTTTTACTGTGGTACAGGGGCAAAGAGAGAAAGGAAACGGAATGGAATTGTTATATGGAAGTACCCGGGGCGGGGAGTGTAAGGTGACGGCCTCCCGGGCAATTTTGAAGGGACTGGCCTCCGACGGCGGCCTGTTTGTCCCGGAGCGGATACCGGCTCTTGATGTGACAATAGAGGAGCTGGCAAGGATGACGTATCAGGAGACTGCTTTTGCTGTGATGAAGCAGTTTCTCACAGACTTTACAGAGGCGGAGTTAAAGGACTGCATTACCCGTGCCTATGATGACAAATTTGACACAAAGGAAATTGCTCCCATAAAAAAGGCGGCTGGAGTATATTTCCTGGAGCTGTTTCATGGAAAGACCATTGCTTTTAAGGATATGGCGCTGTCGATTCTTCCGTATTTTATGATTACAGCTGCAAAGAAGAATCATGTGGATAATGAAATTGTGATTCTGACAGCTACATCCGGTGATACAGGAAAGGCTGCCATGGCCGGATTTGCAGATGTCCCCGGCACCAGAATTGTGGTATTTTATCCGAAAGACGGCGTGAGCCGGGTTCAGGAGCTGCAGATGCTGACTCAAAAGGGCGCCAATACTTCCGTGGTGGGAATCCGGGGAAACTTTGACGATGCCCAAAACGGAGTTAAAAAGATTTTCGGAGACAAAGAATTTGAAAAAGAACTGGATGAGATGGGATTCCAGTTATCCTCAGCCAATTCCATCAATATCGGCCGTCTGGTTCCT
>ERZ808051.589-NODE-589-length-36334-cov-21.855062_pt1 | contig 36334 bp, 34 predicted proteins | sample MGYA00380199_ERZ808051 | MGnify/ENA primary metagenome ERZ808051 (study PRJEB31490, sample SAMN06133391) | mouse gut metagenome | isolation source: J11 | host: mice | place: China: Chengdu | collected 2015-05 ...
TTTCAAGTCAAACCAACGCAGCATCGGCGGAAAAAGATGCCCAGAGACGGCGTTTCGATGGATTTTAAACAGGCTCTGAAGACGTCCCCGTCAGGCCGCGCCGTAAACCAGGTTGGGCAGGAACAGGACCGCCTGGGGGAAGAGGATCATGAAGGCGACTACGGCCAGTACCGCCACATAGAAGGGCCAGCCATATTTCACCGTGTCCTCGATGGGACATTCCATGATGTCGGAAGTGGCGTAAAGCGCCGTGCCCACCGGGGGCGTCATTACGCCGAAGGTGACTACGGTCATCATAATCATGCCGAACACCACCTCGTTGACTCCCACGCTCCGCATGACGGGGAGGAGAATCGGGGTGAGGATCAGGGCGATGACCGTGGTTTCCATGAACATGCCGCAGACCAGCAGGAAGGCCACCACAATCAAAAGCAGCAGGGTGGGGTTGCTGGTGATTCCCAGCAGGACATTGGCAATCGTGATGGTGATATCGTCGTATACCACGCCGTATCCGAAGACGCCGGAGAAGGCCAGGATAATCGTGATAACCGTGACGTCCTTCACGCTGTCCCGCAGGGTCTGAATCAGCTTATCCCAGGTCAGCTCTCTGTGAATCACAGCGCCCACAAACAGGGCGTAGGCGCAGGCGAACGCGCCGGACTCGGTGGGGCTCATAATGCCGAAGCGAATCAGCAGAATCAGCAGCACCGGGAACATGATGGCCCAGATGCAGGAAATGAAGTTGTGCAGAATCTCACCGATGGGGGCGGGCTTGGAGCGTTCCGGCTTATATCCGAAGTGCCGCGCGCTCCAGGTGACGGCAAGCATCAGAAAGACGCACATCAAAATGCCGGGAACCCAGCCCGCCATGAAGAGCCGTCCGATGGACACCTCGCCCACCGTGCCGTAGATGATAAGGCCCATGCTGGGCGGAATGGTGGCAACAATCAGGCCGGAGAGGCCGTTGATGGCCGCGGACCAGCCCCGGGCATAGCCCAGGCGGTTCATCTCCGGGCCCAGGACCCGGCACTCCATGGAGGCGTCCGCCACGGCGGAGCCGGACACGCCGCCCATCAGGGTGGACATCAGGCAGGAGACCTGGCCGATATTGCCGTACATATGGCCCGTGCAGGAGTTGGCGAATTTCATCAGCCGGCTGGTGATGCCGCAGCTGTTCATCAGGTTGCCGGCCAGGATGAACAGGGGGATGGCCAGCATGGTGAAGCTCTGTGAGGTGGAAATGGACTTCTGCACCAGAACGGTCATGGGCAGGTCCCGGAAGACGAAAAACGAGAAACCGGACAGACCGATGGAAAAGGCCACCGGCATTCCCAGCAGCAGGAACACAAAGAAAATACCAATTGCGGCGAACATCAGGCCAGGTCCCTCCCTTCCTCATGGGCAATTTCCTGCCCGGCGGGCGTGCGGACCCGCTCAACCAGTTTGATGGCGGTGGAAATCAGCATCAGCAGCGCGCCCACCGGCACGGACAAATACACCCAGCCATAGCTGATGTGCAGAGTGGTGATCTGCCGGGCCCAGCTGGTCAGGGTCATGGTATAGCCGTTGACGACCAGCACGCAGAGGAACGCCATGATGATGACCTTAAAGACAATGTCCAGAGACTTCCGCACTCCGGCGGGAAAATGCTTGGCGATGATATCAATGCCGATGAGGCCGGAGCCCCGGATGGCCACGTCGCTGCCGGTGAAGATCATCCAGGCGAAGGCCACCAGCGCCACATCCTGGGCCCAGTTCAGGGGCATTTTAATGTAGCGCATCAATGCGGAAACAAACACCAGAATCGTGATGCCGGCCAAGAGCAGCAGCGCAATCAGCTCTTCCAGCCTGCAAAAGCCCGCGTAAAATTTTTTCAGTGCCTGCAAATGACACACATCCTTTCTCCTCCCTCAGCAGGGGAATTTCATAAAGGCAAATGGCTGCAAAAAGGGAGCATCGGCCGCTGTCAGTTCCGATTCAGGCCGATGCTCCCCCAGGGGTCAGCGAATGTATGTTGGGACGTACGCCGTTCCGCGCCCGGCTCAGGCGATGCCGGCCTCCTGATAGACCTGCTCGCGCAGCTCGGTCCAGCCCAGCTGCTCATAAGCGGTCTTGGCGGCGTCCTTGAAGGCGTCCAGGTCCACTTCCACGATGGTCATGCCGCCCTCAACCAGCTGCTGCTCCAGGTCGGCCTGGGCGGCGATGATCTCCTGGGCGTTGTCATAGGCGCAGGAGAAGAAGTCGTCCTTCAGAATCTGCTGATACTCGGCGGGCAGCTTGTTGAACCACGCTTCGCCGCAGACGACAAAGTTGAAGAGGTTGATGTGCTCGGTCTTGCTGACAAAGTCGCAGACCTCGAAAATCTTGCTGGAAACGGCGGAAGTATACTGAACCTCGCAGGCGTCAATGGCCTTGGTCTGGATGCTGTTGTAAACCTCGGACCAGGCCACGTTGTACGCGGTAGCGCCCAGTGCCTCGATGGACTTCACATAGGGGTCGGCGCCGGGGGTGCGGCAGACAACGCCCTTCAGGTCGGCAGGGGTCTTATACTCCTTGGGGCCCATGAAGGAACGGGCGCCGTCGTAGTAGTTGTAGCAGAGAACCCGCAGGCCGGCGGCGGCCAGATCGTTGTCCCAGCCCTTGAAGGTCTCCGTGTCCATGACCTTGCAGCCGTCGTCGTAGTTATCCACGAAGTAGGCCATGTTCATGATGCCCATGTCATTGACATAGCTGGACATCCGTCCTGCGTCGGTGAGAACGGCGATGCCCATGCCCTGAAGGGCCTGGTCGATCATGTCCTCCTCCGCGCCCAGGGAGCTGGAATCGTAGATGGTGATTTTCACGTGTCCGTCGGTATCGGCGGCCACCTTGTCGGCGGCGGCCTGGAGACCCTTGTAAATCATGGAGGTCTGGGTCTGAGTGGTGGAGACCTTCAGCTCATAGACCTCGTCGCCGGAGCCGCCGGAAGCATTGGAACCTCCACTGGAGGCGCCGCCGGAAGAGGAACCGCCGCTGCCGCCGCAGGCGGTCAGGGCCAGGGTCAGGCTCAGGGCAAGAAATACGGAAAGCAGTTTCTTCATTTCAATAATCCTCCTAAATTGTTTGGTGGGGTTTGCGGGCTCTTGCTCTTAACGTACCTTCAGTGTAACACGGTGATCCTTATTTGTCTACTAGTATACTAGTTGAAAATTTGAGGCGGTTTTTGTGATTTTTGTCAATAGCTGGGAGCGGCGCGCATCCTTCGTTGTAGAAAGCGTCTTGATTGTCATATAGGTATAGAAGCCGCGTCCACCGGCAGGCAGGGGCCGCCGCAGCCCCCACGCCGCTGACGGCCGCCTCCTCCAGGCGGCTTTGCCTCTGAATCCGCCTCATTTTAGAGAATATAGCCAAAAAGAAGCAGGAACATTTTCTGTTTCGATACTTGTATTCTAGTATACAACATATTATAATAAACCTGTCAGCCGCTCTGAGCTCTTAACGTGAGACTGTGACAGAATTATAAATTGTCAAAAGGAGCGAAGCGAATTTATGGATATCATGCAGACCGTGTCCAATATCGGCATCATTCCGGTCATCGCCATAGAGGACGCCGCCAAGGCCGTTCCCCTGGCCCGGGCCCTGACCGCCGGGGGACTCCCTGCCGCCGAGGTCACATTCCGGACCGCCGGCGGAGAGGAGGCCATCCGTCAGATTGCCCGGAACTGCCCTGAGGTTCTGGTGGGCGCGGGAACGGTGCTGAATCTGGAGCAGTGCGACCGGGCCCTGGCCGCCGGAGCCAAATTCATTGTCTCCCCCGGCTATAACGAGGCCCTGGTAAACCACTGCATTGAGAAAAACGTCCCGGTCTTCCCCGGCTGCGTCAATGCCTCCGACATGACGCGGGCGGTCAACGCCGGGCTGAAGGTCATCAAGTTCTTCCCCGCGGAGCAGTCCGGCGGCGTGGCCTTCCTGAAGGCCCTGGCCCCTGTCCTGCCCCTGAGCTTCATGCCCACCGGCGGCGTAAACACCAGGAATCTGATGGATTACCTGTCCTTCGACCGCATCACCGCCTGCGGCGGCACCTGGATGGTGAAAAAGGATCTGATCGAAGGCGAGCGCTGGGACGAAATCACCGCCATCTGCAAGGACGCCGTCAAGACCATGCTGGGCTTTGAGCTGCGGCACGTGGGCGTCAACTGCGCCAGCGAGGCCGAGGCTGAGAAAACCGCCAGAGCCTTTGCCGCCGTCTTCGGCATGGAGTACAGGCCCGGCAATTCCTCCGTCTTCGCCGGAACCGCTGTGGAGTGCATGAAGGAACCCTTCTTGGGTGAACACGGCCACATCGCCATCGGCGTGAACAGCGTGGACCGGGCCGTCTACCATCTGGGACTTCAGGGTGTGGAGTTCGACGAGTCCACCCGCAAAACCAACGCCAAGGGCAAAACCAGCGCCATTTATCTGAAAGAGACCTTCGGCGGCTTCGCCGTCCACCTGGTGCAGAAATAAGGAGGAGAGAGCGACATGGGAAAAGTCATTACCTTCGGCGAACTGATGGTCCGCCTCCAGCCCTACAACTATGAGCGCTTCGTCCAGGCGGATCACCTGGAATTCTCCTTCGGCGGCGGCGAGGCCAACGTGGCCGTGTCCCTGGCCAACTACGGGCTGGACGCCGCCTATGTCACCAGGCTCCCCGCCCACGCCATCGGCCAGGCGGCTGTGAACTCCCTCCGGCGCTACGGTGTGGACACCAGCCTGATTGTCCGTGGCGGCGACCGTGTGGGCATCTACTACAACGAGAAGGGGGCCTCTCAACGGGGCAGCGTCTGCATCTACGACCGGGCCCACTCCGCCATTCAGGAAGCCCGGACCTCCGACTTCAATTGGGACCAGATTTTTGACGGGGCCGAGTGGTTCCACTTCACCGGCATCACCCCGGCCCTGGGCCCCAACGTGGTGGACATCTGCCGGGAGGCCTGCAAGGCCGCCAAGGCCCACGGCGTCAAGATTTCCTGCGACCTGAACTACCGGGGCAAGCTCTGGACCCGGGAGCAGGCCCGGGCCGCCATGAGCGACCTGTGCCAATATGTGGACGTGTGCATCTCCAACGAGGAGGACGCCAAGGATGTATTCGGCGTCGAAGCGGAAGCCACGGACATCTATGCCGGCGAAATCAACCGGGAGGGCTACAAGTCTGTCGCCAAGCAGCTGGCGGACAAATTCGGCTTCGAGAAGGTGGCCATCACCCTCCGGGAGTCCCACTCCGCCTTCGACAACGGCTGGAGCGCCATGCTGTACGACGCGGCCAGCGGCGAATACTGCTTTTCCAAGAAGTACGAGCTGCACATCATCGACCGGGTAGGCGGCGGCGACAGCTTCGGCGGCGGCCTGATCTACTCCCTGCTGACGGGCAAGTCCACTCAGGCGGCGGTGGAGTTCGCTGTGGCGGCGTCGGCCCTGAAGCACTCCATCGAGGGGGACTACAACATGGTCACCGTTTCCGAGGTGGAGAAGCTGGCCGGCGGCGACGGCTCCGGCCGTATCCAGCGCTGAGGCTCCGCCATGGAACACGCCAATCCGCCGCGCCGGAAGGTTCCCCGCTTCATCACCATCGGGGAAATCATGCTGCGCCTGACGCCGCCCAACTACGGCAAGATTCGGGTAGCCAACACCTTCGAGGCCAGTTATGGAGGCAGTGAGGCCAACATCGCTCTGGCCCTGGCGAACTTGGGTGTGGACAGCACCTTTTTCAGTGTGGTTCCCAACAATTCCCTGGGGAAAAGCGCCGTGCGGATGCTGCGGAGCAACGACGTCCATTGCACCCCCGTGATTCTCTCCACGCCGGAGGAAACGCCCACCCACCGCCTGGGCGCTTACTACCTGGAAACCGGCTACGGCATCCGGCCCAGCAAGGTCACCTATGACCGCAGGCACAGCGCTTTCAGCGAATATGATTTCAGCGGGCTGGACGCGGGGGCGCTGCTGGAGGGCTTCGACTGGCTCCATCTCAGCGGCATCACCCCCGCCCTCTCCCCCAGCTGTGCGGATTTCATACTGGACTGCCTGCGCGCCGCCCGAGCCAGGGATATGACCGTCAGCTTCGACGGCAATTTCCGCAGTCAGCTCTGGACCTGGGAGGAAGCCCGGGATTTCTGCACCCGGTGCCTGCCCTATGTGGATGTGCTGCTGGGCATTGAGCCCTACCATCTCTGGCGGGACGAGGCGGACCACGGCAAGGGCGACTGGAAGGACGGCCTTCCCCTTCAGCCCGGCTATGAGCAGCAGGATGAGGTGTTCCGGCATTTCGCGGAGCGCTATCCGAACCTCCGGTGCATCGCCCGGCATGTGCGCTATGCCCACAGCGGCAGCGAGAACAGCCTTAAGGCCTATATGTGGTATCAGGGGCGCACCTTTGAAAGCAAGCTCTTCACCTTCCACATTCTGGACCGGGTGGGCGGCGGCGACGCCTTCGCCAGCGGCTTGATCTATGCGCAGATGCACGAATACGAGCCCATGGACATGGTGAATTTCGCCGTGGCCAGCAGCGTCATCAAACACACCATCCACGGAGACGGAAACATCACGGATGATGTGGAATCCATCCGGAATCTGATGGATATGAACTATGATATCAAGCGCTGACAGCTTTCCCGGCATACAGACATCCTGCGCCGAAGCGCCTCCCCCGACCCGGTTTGACGGGGGGACGCCCCGGCGCGGGACGTTTTTTGTTTTCCATGACGGAAATATGCAGGCAGTGAGCTGCCCGGCTTCATAAGGACCGCATAAACGGCGCTTCCGGCAATGCCGGGAGCGCCGTTTATTTGTAAACAAAAACCACTCGCCTAAAGTCTGTTTTAAAACCGTCAAAGTAACCAGATAAGGATACAGGCAAGACAGACAACAGCACGGAAATAAAGGGCTTTCTTCTCGTATCTGGTGGCGAAATGGCGGTTGTTTTTCAGTTTGAGGAACAGATTTTCAACCAGATGGCGTTCTTGGTATGTGTGCCAGTCAGTCTTTCTGGGATGTTTGGCAGTAATACGGCTTGGAATTACCGCAGTTCCACCCCGTTCTTCCAACCAACGTACAAACTTATCGCTGTCATAGCCTTTATCTGCCAATATGAGTTTGCCATTCAGATCAAAAGGCTCCAACAGCGCCTGTGCCATACAGATATCATTTCGGTTCCCACTGGAGAGTAAAAATCGCAATGGATTCCCAAGTCCATCCGTCACCGCATGGACTTTCGTGGTTAAGCCTCCTCTGCTCCGTCCGGTTTCCTCGTGATATCCCCTTTTTTGACTCCACTGGTGTGCTGGTGAACTTTGACCGTGGTGCTGTCCAGCATCAGTGTTGTTTCATCCACCAAATCCTGCTCAATCAGGGCTGTGAGGATATTTTCTCATACTCCGGCTTTTTTCCATGCCCGAAATCGGCTGTATACGCTTTGCCATGGCCCGAACTGCTCCGGTAAATCCCGCCACGGTATTCCCGTGTTCAGCCAGTACAGGATTGCGTTAAGCATTTCCCGTTTACTTTTTCCCGGCCGCCCTCCTTGCGGCTTTTTTTCAGGCGGAAACTTATCCTTGATCCTATTCCATTGCTTTTCGCTGATTTTATGTCTTTTCATGTGCTTTATTTTATCATCTTTGCGCTTTGCACTCAATGTCTAAGTTTTCAAACAGATTCTAGGCGAGTGGTTTTCTGTTTACGAACAGGGCGGCGGGATGGTGAATCGCCGCCCTGTTTTAGTTTTTCATATCTCTGACAAAGTTATAATTGCTTGCTTGAGAATGTTCCCAAAAACTTAAAATATCCAAAGGTATCGTTTTCCACTTCTGTTACGGTGCCTTTGTAGTTCACATTACCTACTACATAAACTGCATTATATGCCTTGTCAAGCCCATCGGGAAATATTTTTTTCAATTCATCCAAATCAAATAACTCTGCATCATCAAAATGCGCATCAATTTGTTTGAGCGGTTCATCTCTAAACTTGATTACCGCAAAATCCTCATCGCATGAGAATCCGAAATCGTAACCTAAAACCTTATCGTCCCAGTATTGCTCAAACAGATCCCTCTGACCAACAAACACCAACAAAAACAGAAACACTGTTTGGATCATCCTCAAAATTATCATAAATGCTTCCACTTCCAGACCATACCAATGTAAAGTTATCATCCCGATATAGTCCGGTCTTGCCGCCTGTTCGGAGTAATCCACCCATCTGTTAGTCCACCTTTCATTTTTCTATGTAGCATTCGTTTGGCTCAAGTATAGCACTGCTTCCCACTGAGAACAATCCCCGTCCTATCTCCGTTCCGCCTATCCAGACGGTCAAAGGACAAGTAGTATTTTTTCGCGGACGCGGAAAAATCTCCACTCTTAAACCCTTGACCCTCTGGATTTCTGCCGTCGAAAACGGGGAACAGGATTTAACAGCCCTGCTCCCCGCTTTCGCCCGCTTCATTTTAACGGCGAAACCGTCCGCACTGGCGCGGTGGCTATTGGCAGGTTTTGCGGTGGCTCTGCTACCGCGCCCCCGGCCTCTCCCAAAGAACAGAATACAGGCAGCAGCAGCCCCGCAGGGCGCAGGATATGGAGCGGCAACGGACAGGGCGGCGGGAATAGATTGCCGCCCTGGCAACGGCTTTTAATATGCCGTTTTTGTTGGTGGCTGAGGGATATTTTCAAACTTCTCTTTTTACAATTAAGGTCATATAATTCCTAATTTTTTGAGCTGTTCCAAAGCGTCATCAAAAAATGGAATTTTAATTTCTGTATTGTCAATGGAGCAGACTTCTTCATCAAAGAAAAACTTGGGAATTTCAATGACATCAATGTCACAATGCATTCCATGCTGATATGCTAACTTTATCATTGCTATTGAATAGACATCAATAAATGTTGAATAGCCGACTGGCCATTTTCGATATTCTCTAATTCGAGCCATTATCGCTTTTTGCAAAGCAGCTTCATCTTTATCAATAAGTGATCGAATTATAGTGCGCTCCGTTATCCCCACCCACAGTTTATGAGGATTTTCAGAATCAAACTCTGTTCCAGTTTCTAAAAGCAATGAATTTACTCGTTCAAAATCACCCATGAGTAGTTTCACATATAAGTGATCCATCTTTTGAACACAGGAAGGGATTGACTGATTAACTGCATAGAGTTGAAGTAAGGAGAATGCAAAATCTTTGATTGCGTTTTGCTGCTCTGTGGTATCACGATGGCTTTGCATCTCTGAAGTATCAAAAAGATGTGAAAAAACGCCTGACATTCCAGACAAATAGCAATAATCAAGGCAATGGGTATCCTGTTGATCCCGAAGATAAAGGTTCCCTGCAATAATTTGATACTTAAGGCGTATATTAGAATAAATCTGACAATAATCTCTTTGTGAACTGTCTTTTGTTTCATTTTGCTTAATCAGAGCAGTCAGATTATTTTGGGCAGCCATTTGCCCATTTAACTGTTTCCAAACTTTTTCTTTATTGCGAAGTTCCTTTTCCCATTTAGAGGATTGATATGCTAATTTTGTCGCCATAAGAAGAAATCCTTTCTAAAGCTGTCTTTCTATCGGATTATTCTTTCGCGGGTTGCCCCAAAGTGCCAAGCAATCCTGAATTAAACCATCCGCCATAGTTTATATTACCTTATCTGCAAGTATAACGCATCTTTTCGCTGAAAACAATCCCCGTCCTACGTCCGTTCCGCCTATCCGGACCGTCAAGGGCCGAGTCGTATTTTTTCGGGGGCGAGAAAAAATCTCCACTCTTTTTATTTTACGCTGCTGAACCATATCCTGCGGAGTTGCAAATATCGGGAGAAAACTGTCAAAGCCTATACTTTCATCTGCTCCGGGTCGAACATCATCATCACCAGCGGTATGTTTTTTGAACCGCCGGCCGCGCCGCTCCTCACAAAAAAATTATTCTTCGGGACGACGGTCCGGCTGCCGCTTTTGAGCGAGAGAAAGCCGCCGCTGTATACCGGTTCATAAGCACCCGCACGGGACTCCTCAGCGCATCAGCGATTTCCGCAACGGAGAGCATCAGCGGCAGTTTATCGCGGCGTATACAGTTTCTGACAGCAAAGACCGGCCGGCCCGAGAGAGAGACGGACCAGCCGGTCAAGCAGGTATCAAACCGCAGGATTCGGTTTTTGCGTTCAGTGAATGAACCTGATATCAAGGGTTTCGAAACATTTTCGGACTGCGGGGGTCATCAGATTGATCAGCACGCCGTCCAGCAGCGCAAAGATCACAGTCCCCTCCCGTACCACGCCAAGACCCAACCCCGCCTGCCAGCAAATCAGCAGAGCGGCGGCAACATAGGCTATATCCAGAAAAATCTTGCAGGTGCCATAGCGCATATGGACCCGCTCCGCTGCCAGCGCGCAAAACGCCTCCGCAGGGTAATTGGTAAAGCCGCAGTTTTTGGTGATGGTAAACCCCAGGCTGATCAGGAGCATTCCGCACAGGAAGCACAGCATCTGCTGGAGGTAGCCCTGGGGCGTAAGATGCTGAAACGGTGGAAAACGATAGCGGAAAAAGTTCAGCAAAATGCCGTGAGCCAGAATGGGAATCAACTGAAAGCAGCGGTCCCATTTGAACCTGCCCCGCAGCATCAGGATTTGCAGCAGAAAGAATATCCCATACAGGCAGATACTGGCGGTTCCCACCTTGATCCCGGCGGCGCCGGCAATCGCTGAGGCCACCGCTGTGGAGGTCGTTTGCCCCAGCCCGGCAATGATGCCCAGGGTGACGCCTGCGCACAGCACCGCGACACCTGCCAGCATCTCCACAGCATGCAGCAAAGTTCGTTTTCCTTGAACAGACATGGATATCCTCCCTGTTATCATGGAGCCGGGGCCGCTGGGATCAAACCAGCGGCCCCGGCGAAGCAATTACGGCTCTGTTTGATTAGAAGCCGACGGCGATGGCCGCGCCCATGGAAACGAATGCGAACAGGAAATAGACGGCCATCAGGGGCAGGAAGAACTTATACCACTTCTGGACAGGCACCTTGGCATAGTTCAGGAAAATCATCAGGGTGCCGTAGCTGAACCAGAACATGTTCGTAATGCCGTCGCCGAACTGATAGGCCAGAACGGCGGTCTGGCTGGTGAGCCCCAGTTCCATGGCGATGGGAACGATGATGGGAGCCAGCAGAGCACCCTTGCCGGAACCGGAGGGAATCAGACCGTTGATGAAGGACACCAGAATCACGATGCCGATGGCGGCGGCCAGCGGGGGCAGCCCCTTCAGCAGCTGCGTGGCATTGTAGACGATGGTGGCGTTGATATTGGCGGAGTTCATAACCCAGTATACACCGCGCGCAAAGCCGATGACCAGCGCGCCGCCCACAGCGCCGCCGGCGCCCTTGACGAAGGAGTTCGCAATCTCAGAGGGATGCAGCTTGCCCACGATGCCGGAGAACAGAGCGGAGGCCAGGAAGATGGCGGACACGTCATCAATGCCCCACTTCACGCCGCTGAAGCCCTTCTGCATACCAATAACGGTCATAATCATGGCGGCCAGGATGCTCAGCAATACCGCCGCATGGCGGCCGGTAACCGTAACCTCCTTGCTGGTGTCCAGCACCAGGTCGGAGACATCCACACCGTACACCAGGCTCTTGGAGGGGTCCTTTGCGATACGGTTGGCATACACCACGGTGTAAGCCACGCCGATGAAGGTCATGACAGCCCACAGCACAGCGCGGAAGCCCAGGCCCACGAACACATCGCTGTCGGCGGACAGCAGACCCATGTTTTGCAGGATGCCGTTGCAGACGCCGACTGTATAGAGGTTGGTGGGACCGGTGACGAAGCCTCCCATCAGGCCGATGACCAGCACGGCGCAGGCCACGATGCCGTCATACCCCAGAGCCAGAATCATGGCTACCACCAGGGGCGCAAAGGGAATCAGGGTCTCGATCCAGCCCAGGAAGCCGCCGATGACGGAGAACAGCACCATCAGAGCAATCAGCAGGAACGTGCGGGAGCCGGAACCAAACTTATGGACCATCTTGGTGATGCTGGAATCAATCGCGCCGGTGCTCTTATAGATTTCCAGCGCGCCGCCGATGACCAGCACCAGAATCACCAGGTTGGAGGTGTCCTTGATGCCCATGGGCACGGCCCGGAACAGGTTGAATACATTATTGAAGTTGAAGGCGTTTTTCGGCAGAGCGGTATAAACGCCGTCCACCAGGGTGCCGGGGGTGATGATGAAGGTGAACAGCCACGCCACCACGACCACCGCGAAAATCAGGACAAAGGGGTTTAGATTTAACGGTTTCTTCTGTTTCATAGTTTGTTTCTCCTCTCCAAATATCAAAGCTGCATAAGGCAGGGGCTCCCTGTGGGTGCTGAGCGCCCGCAGACGCTCATTTGGACTCGTTGGCCAGAACCTGGACCGCTGCCAGGTAGCCTACGGTCCCCTCTTCCATCATGGCGATGTCGATGCTGTCCCGGGTGGTGTGGCACAGTTTAATCTCCGCGGGAGAATAGCCCAGACACTTGACGCCCTTGGCGGCGTAGTGACCCGTGTCGGTGGCAAAGGCCCATGTCTTGGTCTGGATTTTGCGGCCCACAGCATCCTCAATCGCGGCCTTGACCTTCTGGATGTAGCCGGCATCGGCGCTGGCAACGAAGGGGTGCTCGCCCTGATAGCCGCGGCCGTCCACGCCGGTGTATGTAGTCAGGGGGAAGTAGAGCAGTTCCACCTGCGCGGTGATGCCATCCACATGGCAGTTTGCCACAGCGGTCTCCAGCTTCTGCTGGACCATCTCCGGGGTATCGACGCCGCTCTGGCGGTAATCCACATAGAGCACAATTTCATTGGGGATGATGTTGGTGCCCTCCTCAGAGGAGGTGATGCGGGTGCAGGACATGGTGGAGCTGCCGAACAGCTCATCGCTGCCCATGGGAATCTTCTGCAGCTCCGGCAGCAGCTGGGCCAGGAAGTCAAAGGGATTGTGGCCCACATGCGGAATAGAGGCGTGGCAGGACTTGCCGGTGATGGTGATTACGCCGCAGCAGCGGCCCCGGCTGCCGATGGCGATGTCATTCTCCGTCGCCTCGCCCACGATGGCATAGTCCGTCAGCATCCGGTCCTCCCGGGTGTGGATCATAGCGCCGTAGCCGGCGATTTCTTCCGTAATCACGGCGGCCGTGACAATATCGCCCTTAGGCAGCAGGCCGGCCTCCTTCAGCAGGAAGGGGACATAAAGCTGGACGGCCATTGTGCCCTTGGTATCGGAGGCCCCCCGGCCCCAGACCCGGCCCTCGGCAATCGCGCCGCTGTAGGGGGGATAGGGCCACAGGCTTTCGTCTCCCTCATACACCACGTCCATGTGGCAGTTGAGCATCACGGAGCTTCCGCCGCCGGTGCCCTTCATGGTGCCGAACACGTTGCCGTAACGGTCCACCTCCACCTTGTCGTAGTGCAGCTCTTTCATCTTCTCCTGCACATAAGCGGCTACGTCGCCCTCATGCAGAGACTGAGAGTTGCGCTGGATCAGTTCCGAAGCAGTGCGGACGATGTCGTCCTTGTACTTTGCGGCGATTGATTTCAATAACTCGTTCATAACTCCCTCACTTTTCATACATTATGAAGACCCGCTGCCGCAAAAGCCGCGCCCCGCGGCAGCAGGAGATCATGCAATGGATGCTTAAACCTTCCCCAGCGCCTCGTCCAGTTCCGCGATGATATCATCCGCATGCTCCAGTCCAATGGAGAAGCGCAGCTGCCCCATGGAGATGCCCGCGGCCTTCATATCCTCGGGGCTGTAGGCCCGGTGAGATGTCTTGGCCGGATAGGAGATCGTGGTGGCGAAGCTGGCCAGACTGGGCACGAATTTGATTGTCGGGCATTCGTGGATCAGGGTGCCGGCGCCCTGCTCGCCGCCGGCGATGTCGGCGCTGAGCATGCCGCCGCAGCGGCCGTCTACGAACAGCCTGGCAGCCAGCGCGTGAGAGGGAGAGGATTCCAAGCCGGGATAGTAAACCTTCTCAACCTTGGGATGGCTCTCCAGGAATCGGGCCACCTTCAGTGCGTTTTTGGAGTGCTGTTCCATCCGCAGATCCAGGGTTCGCAGACTCCGGCACAGCAGCCAGGCTTCCATGGGACCCATGATGGCGCCGTACAGCGTGAAGCAGCGGTGAATCTGAGCGATGTTTTCCCTGTCGGACACCACCGCGCCGCCAATCAGATCGCTGTGGCCGCCCAGGTACTTGGTGGCACTGTAAACCACAATATCGGCGCCCATGTTCAGGGGTTTTGCCACGGCGGCGGTTGCGAAGGTGTTGTCCACCACGAGCTTGCAGCCGTGGGCGTGGGCGATTTTGGCGATGGCGGGCAGGTCGTCCACCTCCATCAGGGGATTGCTGATGGTCTCGGTGTAGACCACCCTGGTATTGGGCCGGATGGCGGCCTCCACCCTGGCCGGGTCATTGAAGTCCACAAAGGTGACCTCCACGCCGAAGCGGGGCAGTTCATGCTTGAAATAGTCATACACGCCGCCGTACAGCACCGGCGAGGAAACAATATGGTCACCGGCCTGCACATTGGCAACAATGGCATTGATGATTGCCGCCATGCCGGAAGAAAACACCAGTGCGCCGTCGGCTCCCTCAGCCGCCGCCAGCATTTCTTCCGCCGCATCCGTGCTGGGATTGGTCATTCTGGAATACACATAGCCATCGGCCTCCCCCGCATAGACAGCGTCCAGAGAGGGCACGTCATCGAACGTGAACACGCTGCTCATGTAAATGGGCAGCACCTTTGGAACCGAAACGCCGGATTGGATTTTCTTCGCCAGCTCCAAGTCGCCCGTGTGGGCCAGCTTTGTCCTCATATGACTTTCTTTCATGGTGATCGCCCCTTCTCCTGATTCATTATAACACAAGAATTCAAGCAAAACACTTGCTTTTCTGTATTGTAACAGGTACACTCTTAGAAGTGAAGCAACTAATTTTCACGCAGTGCTATGAAAAAAAGATATTACCCATATAATGCACAAAAGATTTGTGCCTGTATTGCCCATTGTGAACAAAATCAAGTTTCTTTTGCCGCGGGCACGCCGTTCGCGGCAGATCATCCGCGATACAGTTTCAACAGCAAAGGAGCGCTGACCTACTATGACACTTCAACAGCTGCAATATCTGGTTGCGCTGGCGGAAGGCAGCTCGATCAACCAGGTGGCCCAGAGCCTGTTTGTTTCGCAGTCCGGCATCAGCAAGGCGATCAAGCAGCTGGAACGTGAACTGGGATTTCCACTGCTGGAACGAAGCAGCAAGGGCGTCACATTTACCGGCCGCGGCACAGAGTTTCTTCACGACGCATACAACCTGATGAAACAGTTCCACGCCATGCAGGACCGCTACCTGCATACGCAGCCCCAGTCTGTGACCACGATGTCCATTACCTCCAGATACTATATTTTTGCGGCAAAAGCAGTTGCCAAAATGGCGAATCTGCTGAAAGAACACAGCTTCTTTATCCGGCTTCAGGAGGGAAAGGTCAGCGACATCATTCAGGATGTAGCGGCCCGCCGGAGTCAGCTGGGCCTGATATCCTACTATGATACCAATGCGGAGTTTATCCAGCGTGAGCTGGATCGGTTCAGCCTGGAATTCCACAGCCTTTGCAGCAGCCAGCTCCACGTTTTCCTGTCCAAAAATCACCCGCTTGCCAAAGAGCCCAGGATAACCCTCTCCATGCTCAGCCCCTATCCGTATATATTTTACAATGGCGGCAAGGACCCATATGGGTATACAGAAGAGATTTTTTTCCCCGTACATCCGCAGAGGTCCATCGCCGTATCAGACCGCAGCTCCATGCTGAATATCATCCGCCACTCGGAAAGCTACAATCTTGGCTCCGGCTGGCTGCTGGAAGGCTACAGCGAAGCGGATCTCATTACCCGGCCCCTCTCCCTTCATGCCGATACGACCATGCAGGTCGGTTGGATCACAAAACGGGGATACCCGCTGGACGCCGAGTGTGAACAGTTCCTCCAATTCTGTCAGGAGGCGCTGGATGACTGCTGTACCGGAAGTCTGTAGACGCCGTTCCCCCAATCATTACTGATAGGCACGGAGAAGGGCTTTGACTCACAATAGGAAACATCCAAGGGGAATCGGTGGAGCGGACAGGACGCTGAAACAACAAAATCCGGGCGGATGGAAAGGGGATCGCTTGTCCTCCCTGTCGAATATTCACATGTATGAGGGTACTGCTTCGAGCCTGGCGGTCTCCGCCAAGTTGAACGACCCCACTCAATCTGAACAAATTTTTGAGACTTGACAGATTGGGTGGGGTCGTTGTAAGTTTGTCAAACAAATTGGACAAAGAACTCAAGTGAAGAAAGACAGAGGAGCGGGCGCATCGGCAAGTTATTGGAGCGGCGGTTATGAACAGCGAGCTGTTTTTCAAAGTCAGCCAGGGGGAAAAAGAGCGGACAGAATAAAAGCGTTTCTGGTCCTCCCTGTGGCTGCGCTCCGCCTTGCCATTATGCCTGGGCATGTAAGGACGAATGAACTTGTGTTGGATACCAAGATCAAGAGCAGTTTTCTCAAAAAGGGTCTGGATGTTTCGTTTACTGTTGGAAAAAAGGGGCTTTTCCCATCTCTCGATAATCCTTGACATTTCCCGGAAAAAAAGGGATAATAAAAAAGTATTGTCTGAAGCGCAACAGAGAAAACAAAGCGCCGGCGGACGCCGCCGGGCGTATAAACATCGGGAGGTTTTTATGGCAGCTGACAGCCGTTTTTTTGAGGAGATGGAGGCCCGCATTCCCAAGGGGAAGGTCCGGACCCGGTTTGCTCCGTCCCCCACGGGCTACATGCACGTGGGAAACCTGCGCACCGCCCTCTATACCTGGCTCATTGCCCGCCACGCCGGGGGCGCCTTCATCCTCCGCATTGAGGACACGGACCAGGGCCGTCTGGTGGAGGGCGCCACCGACGTCATTTACCGCACCATGGCCCAGTGCGGCCTGACCCACGACGAGGGCCCCGACGTGGGCGGCCCCGTGGGACCCTATATCCAGTCGGAGCGGCGGGACCTTTACGGGAAGTACGCCAGGCGGCTGGTGGAGCTGGGGGCGGCCTATTACTGCTTCTGCGAAAAGACCGAGTCCGAAGAGGAGGCCGGGGACTGGGAGCGGGGGGAGGACCCCTGCCGGAACCTCAGCCAAGAGGAGATTGACGCCAATCTCATGGCCGGAGCCCCCTATGTCATCCGCCAAAGGGTCCCCAAGGAGGGGACCACCACCTTCCACGACGCCAGCTTTGGTGACATCACCGTGGAAAACAAAACGCTGGACGATCAGGTGCTGCTGAAGCGGGACGGCCTGCCCACCTACAACTTCGCCAACGTCATCGACGACCACCTGATGGGCATTACCCACGTGGTCCGGGGCAGCGAGTATCTCTCTTCCGCTCCCAAATATAACCTGCTCTATGAGGCCTTCGGCTGGGAGATTCCCACCTATGTCCACTGCTCTCCCGTCATGCGGGACCAGCACAATAAAATGAGCAAGCGCCACGGCGACCCCTCCTATGAGGACCTGATCGCCCAGGGCTACCTGACTCCCGCCGTGCTGAACTATGTGGCTCTGCTGGGCTGGGCCCCCAAGGGGGACCTGAGCGAGCAGGAGATTTTCTCCCTGGAGGAGCTGGTGGACGCCTTCGACATCGGGGGCATTTCCAGGTCCCCCGCCATTTTTGATATGGAGAAGCTCACCTATTTCAATGCCCAGTACCTCCGCGCCATGTCCCCGGAGGACTTTGCCAGGACGGCGGAGCCCTATATCCGTCAGGCGGTCAAAAACCCCGCCATTGACGCCGCCGCCGTGGCCGCCCTGCTTCAGGCCCGGTGCGAGAAGCTGACGGACATCCCGGAGAAGGTGGACTTTTTCGACCAGCTTCCCGACTATGACCTGGCGCTGTTCACCAATAAGAAATCCAAGACCGACCCGGAGGTTTCCAGGCGGATGCTGGAGGCGGCGGTTCCGGCGCTGGAGGCCCTTCCGGACTGGACCCAGGAGGCCGTCCACGACTGCCTGATTGCCCTGGCGGAGTCCCTGAGCGTGAAGAACGCCACGCTGATGTGGCCGGTCCGCATCGCGGCGGCGGGCAGGCAGGTGACCCCCGGCGGCGCTGTGGAAATCTGCCATATCCTGGGAAGGGACGAGGCCCTCCGCCGTCTGAAGGCGGGTCTGGAGCGTCTGCGGGTATGATACGATATCTGAGCGGCGTATACGCCGGTCTCTGGCGGCGGGCCGGGAGTCTGGACTATGAGCTCCGCCGCACCGCCGCAGCCTTCGCCTTTCTGGCGGCGCTGGCCTTCGGCGTCTGCGGGGCTTATCCCCCTCTGGGGCAGAGGCTGGCGGATTATCTGGCAACGCTGCTGGGGAATATGGGCGCAGGGGAGGGGCGTCTGTCCGCGCCGCTGCTGTTCGCCAGCAGCCTGCGGGCCTGCGTGGTGGTGATGCTGTACGGACTGCTGCCCTTCCTGTACCTGCCCGCCCTGGCTCTGGGCATGAACGCCCTGGCGCTGGGGGGACTGGGAGCCTGGTATCTCCACCAGGGCCATTCCGCCGCCGCCTGGCTGGCGGGGCTGCTGCCCCACGGGATATTCGAGCTGCCGGCCCTGGTGCTCTCCATGGCCACGGGGCTCTGCGTCTGCGGCCACCTGAGCCGCCGGCTCCTGGGGGACAAAAGCGCCCTGGGCCTGTGGGAGTGTCTGGCCCTGATCTCCCGGATGCTGTTTCTGGCGGCCGCCCCGCTGATGGCCGCCGCCGCCCTGATGGAGGCCTATGTCACGCCGGCCGCGGCCGCCTTCTTCAACTGAACCCCGATTTTTAAATTCAACATAAAGGACTGGTTTTTCCTATGAGCAAGCTGACGATCCCCTCCGGCTACCGGATGCCCCTGACCAATAATGAGCTCCAGCGGGCCATTGAGCTGATTCACGCCGATTTTCAGCACAATCTTACCGTCCGGCTGAATCTCCACCGGGTGTCCGCGCCCCTTTTTGTGGACGGACGCACCGGCCTCAACGACGACCTCAACGGCGTGGAGCGTCCCGTCTCCTTTGACATTCCGGATGTGGGCGCACAGGGGCAGGTGGTCCACTCCCTGGCCAAGTGGAAGCGGCTGGCCCTGAAGCGCTATGAATTCAAGCTGGGCACCGGCCTTTATACCGATATGAACGCCATCCGCCGGGACGAGACCGTGGACAATCTCCACTCCATTTATGTGGATCAGTGGGACTGGGAGAAGCACATTGACGTCCGGAACCGCACCGTCCAGTATTTAAAGGACACCGTGCAGGATATCGTGGGGGCCATCTGCGACACCGCCTCCGCCCTGCGGAACCATTTCCCGGCCCTGTCCTTCCGCCCGGAGCGGGACGTCTTCTTCATCACCACCCAGGAGCTGGAGGACCGCTGGCCGGAGCTGTCCCCCGCGGAGCGGGAGACGGAAATCTGCCGGGAGCACCCCACTGTGTTCCTCATGCAGATCGGCGGGGTCCTGAATTCCGGCGCACGCCATGACGGCCGGGCCCCGGACTATGACGACTGGACCCTGAACGGCGATATCCTGATGTGGAATCCCGTGCTGGAACGGGCCTTTGAGGTGTCCTCCATGGGCGTCCGGGTGGACGCCGCCGCCCTGAAGAGGCAGCTGAAGGCGGCGGGCTGCGAGGAGCGCCGGGAGCTGCCCTTCCACCAGATGCTGCTGAAGGGGGAGCTGCCCCAGTCCATCGGCGGGGGCATCGGCATGTCCCGCCTGTGTATGCTGCTGCTGGGGGCCTGCCACATTGGCGAGGTTCAGGCCAGCCTCTGGGATGAGGAAACTGTAAAGGGCTGCGAGGCGGCGGGGATTACGCTGCTGTGAACAAACCGGTCCTGACGCTGGAGCTCCAGACGTCAGGACCGATTTTCTTGTGCGGGCCGCCGTCCTCCGGGGCCGTCCGCCCTGCCATGTCCCGGCGGCGGGGAAGAGGGGGGACCGGCCCGGTTTTCTCCGGATGCCTGTCAGGGAATCGGAAGGCCGCCGGGAATCCGTCCCGCCAGCGCAGCCAGGATGGTGAGGCGGTCCGGCGGCACCGGTTGGCTCCCGGCGTTCAGCATCCCCAGGGGGATGGACTTGTTCTCTCCGTGGCAGTCGCTGCCGCCGGAGACCAGCAGGCCCCGGGCCGCGGCGGTTTCCGCCAGCCGCCCGCAGAGGGACGGGGGATATTTGGAGTACCAGCATTCCAGCCCCATCAGGCCATAGCCGGTGAGCTCGTCCAGCATGGCGGCGAACCGCTCCGGGCCAATCTCCCGCTCCCCCTCGCCGCCCAGAGGATGGGCCCACACCGGAATGCCGCCGGAGACCAGAACCGCCTGGACGGCGGTTTTCGCGTCGATGCGGCTGCTCCCTGTGGGACAGCGGTTGATGATCTGGGTGATGGCCCTCTGGAGGTCCGGGGCGTAGCCGTACCGGACCAGCAGATTCCCCAGGTGGGGCTTTCCGGCGCTGGGGATTTGCCGCAGCCGCTCCAGTTCCTCCTCCGGAAACGTCATGCCCTGTTGGCCGAGAAAGGCAAGCCTCTTTTCCAGCTTGGCCCCCCGCAGCGCGGCGCCCCGGGCCAGGGCCTGCTGAAACACCGGATGCGCGGCGTCGCAGGCATAGCCCAGGATGTGGCAGTTCCCGGAGTCCATGCGGCAGGAAAACTCAATGCCCGGAATGAAGGCCACGCCCTCCGGCGGCTCTCTCCTCAGCTGCTCCGCTCCGGCCACCGTGTCGTGGTCGGTCAGGGAGAGCACACGGATGCCGGCGGCCCTTGCCTGTTCCGCCAGGCGGAGGGGGCTGTCGGTTCCGTCGGAGGCGGTGGAATGCGTATGGAGATCCACACGGCAGGCGCGCTCCAAAGAGTCTGTCCCGCCGTCCAGCACCTGGACCCGGTCTGTGCACATGTCTGTTCCTCCTTCTCCAGTGTTTTTTGGGGGGCGGTCAGCCCGGGAGGGCAAACCGCCGGAAAAAAGCATTCGGGAGGCGTGAAAACGCCCCCCGGATGCTTTTCTGCTTCCTGGGTTTTATCGGTCATCTTCTCCGGCGGCCGCCCCGTTTTCCGTCCATGCTGCGGTTCAGGTCCGCCATCTTGCCCTCGGAGGAGGAGAGGAACTGCTTGAGCTTGTCCTCAAAGGCCTGATCTCCGGAAGGCGGCGGAGGCGGGACCGCCCGGACCCGGCCGCCCCTGGGCTGAGGGGCCGGCCTGGGCGCCGCCGCGGGCCTCGGGGCTCTGGGAGCCCGCCGCTCTCCCTCCGGCTGCGCCTTTTTGATGGATAAGTTGACCTTTCCATTTTCTGCCGACAGGACCAGGACCTTGACGGCCTGACCCGCCTGGAGAAAATCGTGTACGTCTTCAACGAATGTGTGGGCGATCTCCGAGATATGTACCAGCCCGGACCCGCCGCCCTCCAGCGCCACGAAGGCGCCGAACTTGGTGATGGTGGTGACTTTGCCTTCCAGAATACTCCCAACCTGAGGCTCCATAAGGTTTCTTGTTTCTCCTTCCGATGATTTGCGGTTACGACGGTCAGCTGCCAATGGGGAAGACGTACTCTCCGGGGAGGACCCAGCCAAGCTCCCGCCGGGCGATCTCCTGCATTTTCTCCTGGGTGGCGCCCTCAGCGATATCCGCCGCCAGGGCGTCATTCTTCTGGCGCTGGATTTCCACCTCCGCGGCGACGGCGTCCCGTTCCTGCCGGGCGCTTTCCAATTGGTCCTGAAGCACGTACAGACGCCAGCCTGCGGCGGTCAGCAGCGCCAGAATAACCAGCTTGACCGTCAGGCCGGTGCGAATCCGCTGTCCTGCCCTTCGGGCCTTTACCGGCTTTGCCAGCTTTTGCGGCCTTTCCCGCCTTGTTATGTCCGCCGCCTCCCCTCGTAAGCACGTTCCTGTGTCCGTCTATTTCTATTGTAAAGCATTTGCGCCAAAAATAAAAGAGATTTTTTCCGCAGAAGGCAATTTTTTTGCAGAGCTGCCTGGTCCACAGCACCGGCAGGGCCAGCAGCCGGGCCAGCCAGGCCAGCGTTTCCGTCCAAAAGGCCCACAGCGGGCGCAGCGGCTGGGAAAAGGCGCTGAAAAACAGCGCGCAGCCTCCCGCGATTCCCAGCAGCACAAAACCCCGCAGCTCCCCCGAGCTCCGGCGCAGCAGAAAGAGAAACACGCTCCCCCCCGCGGCCAGACAATACAGGGCGTCCAGCCAGCTGGTGATGCGGGGAAGCCGCAGCCGGAAGGCCCGGAGCAGATCATAAAAAAGTCCCACAGACAGCCCCAGCAGGATGGACTGCCCGAAAATCAGAAGCTGGCGGAGGGCCGCCCCGTTTCCCGCCCCCATCCTATCCAAACAGACGGCTGAAGAAGCCGCCCCGGGCCGGACCCTGGTCCTCGTAGGTCACAGAGTCGATCCGTCCGTCCACATGCAGCTCTCCCCCGTCCAGGGACAGCTGCCCGATATGCAGGTCCTCCCCCGTGATCACCAGCGTTCCCACGGAGGTGGACATGACAATTCCCGTCTCGTCGAAGCGCTCCACGTCCTCCACTCCGGAGACCGTCAGGCGCTCCCGCCCGTCCAGTTCCAACCGGTGGGCGGCCTGGGGCATGGTATAGTCGTTCATGTCTTCGTCCCTCCCTGTCCACAGGATATGTCCCGGGGGGCGAAATCATGACTGCTATATTTCTTTATACAGGACTTCGCCCTGCCGGGGGCTCTCCGGCACGGAGAGAACCTCCACCGTCACCGCCCGGCTCCCCAGCCGCAGGGCGATCCGGTCCCCGGGCTTCACCTCGTAGGAGGCCCGGACCGGCCGGCCGTTGACGCTGACCAGGCCGTTGTCACAGGCCTCGTTGGCGATGGTCCGCCGCTTGATGAGGCGGGAGACCTTGAGATACTTGTCCAGACGCATGGTTATCCCTTCCCTTGCTGGTTCCCCTGTGCCAAAACTGCCGGCATGTCTGCCGGCAGCTGTCTGTCTATGGCGCAATGGGGGAACCTTATTTGCCGACGGTATCCTTCAGGACCTTGCCGGCCTTAAATACGGGCACCGTGGAGGCGGGAATCTCGATGGGCTCCTTGGTCTTGGGATTCCGGCCCAGCCGTGCGGCCCGGGGTTTTACCTCAAAAGAGCCGAAGCCGACCAGCTGCACTTTTTCGCCCTCTTTCAAAGCGTCGGTAATGGCGTCAAAGGTGGCGGTGATCACCAGTTCGGCATCCTTTTTGGAGACCTCCGCAGCAGCGGCAACGACGTTGATCAGTTCAGCTTTGTTCATAGTGTGCGATCCTCCTGATAATTCTTTTGTTTTATTTCTTATACGCGGATGCGTTTAAGACAGGTTTGCAGGCGCCGGGTACATCTGACATCAGATGAGGAACAGGGGCGCAAATCCCCCGGCCCCTCAGCGCCAGTATGGGGGGAGGCGGTTCCATTGTAAAAGCGCCGCCGTCAGACTCCGTCACCCGGCGCGTTTTTCACGGCCTCTTCGGCCTGCCCCTCCTTGGCCTGCTTCCACAGAGCGATCAGTTCCGCCTCGGTGTACTGGGAAAGGGGCTTGTCCGCCAGGGCTTCCACCCGGCGGAACCGGGCGTTGTATTTGTCACAGGACCGGTGGAGGGCGTCCTCCGGGTCCACGCCGGTCATCTGGCCGATTTTGGCGGCGATGAACAGCAGGTCTCCCAGCTCCTCCCGGACGCCGTGGGGCCCGTCCGGCGCGCCGCCGGCCTCCAGGGCCGTCCGCAGCTCCCGGACCTCCTCCTCCAGCTTGCCCAGGGCGCTGAGGGCGCTGTCCCAGTCGAAGCCGGCCTTGGCAGTTTTGGAGCCGATTTTCTCCGCCCGCCACAGGGCAGGCAGGGTGTGGGGCACGGATTCCACGGCGTCGGCGGTGGAGTCCTGGCGCTTTTCCTTCCGCTTCAGAATCTCCCAGTTTACCAGCACCTCGGCGCTGTCCGCCGCCGTTGCCGTGCCGAAGACGTGGGGGTGGCGGTATACCAGCTTTTGGGTCACGCCGTCCACCACGTCGTCCATGGTGAAGCGGCCCCGCTCCGTCTCAATCTGGCTGTGGAAGGCCACCTGCATCAGAACGTCCCCCAGCTCCTCGCACATGGCGGCGGGGTCGTCCCGGTCCAGGGCGTCCAGCACCTCGTAAGTCTCTTCCAGGAAATTCCTGCGGATGGAGCCGTGGGTCTGCTCCGCGTCCCAGGGACAGCCCCCCGGAGCCCGCAGCAGACGCATGACCTCCAGAAAGTCCTGCCAGCCGTAATGGCTCTTACATAGAAAATCTACCATAGATTGTCCGCCTTTTCAAGAAATTTCAGCAAAAAACTTCTAAAACAACAAATTTTTATTTTAGACGCAGAATCTTTGTGATTTTTTGTCCATGGGGGATGGACCGCAGATCCTCCGCACGGAGAATCCGCAGGGCAATGACCAGCACCCCGTAGACCAGGACTCCGGCCAGAATGCCGCAGAAAACCGCCGCCGCGTTGGCCCCATAGGCGGAATGCCCCTTCGACAGGGCCCGGCTCACAAAGCCGCAGACCGCCCAGGCCGCTCCGCCCATGAGGATGGAGGCAATAACCGGCTTGGCGAAGATTTGGAGATACCGGGGCTTTTGAGGCGAGTACTTCCACACAAAAAACAGGTTCAGCCCCACGACAACCAGATAGCAGCAGAGGGTAGAGATAGGCGCGCCGTGGATGTTGACGTCCGGGTTCCCCACCAGAATGTAGTTCATGACGATTTTGGTGACGCCGCCGGCCACCACGGTGAAAATGGGCAGCTTTTCCCTGCCGTAGGTTTGCAGAATGGCGTTGGTCAGAATCATCAGGCAGATGAAGATGGTGGCCAGGCCCAGAATCTGGAGATGGGGCCCCGCCGCCAGGGCCGCCTCCCGCCGCTTGGGCAGCATCAGCACCATGATGGGCGTGGAGAGCACGGAGAGGCCCACCCCTGCCGGAATAGCCAGCACGGCAATCAGCCGGAAGGCGGAGGAGATGATGCGGTCTGCCTTGGCGTGGTCCCGCTGGGCCATGGCCGCCGCCGCAAAGGGGATCAGGCTCATGGTGACGGGGTAGACGAAGGAGGACACCATATTGGGCATATCCATGGCCATGCGGTACTGGCCGTTCAGCGCCGCCGCCTCCACCTCGCTCAGCAGCAGGGCGCTCTGGAGCCGGCCCATGACAATCTTCGTGTCGATGAGGTTGATGATGCCCAGGGCGGAGTTCCCCAGGGTGATGGGGATGCCGATGGCCAGCACCTGCCGCAGGATGGTCCCGCCGCCGGGGGGCACGTCCAGGGACCTGCTCCGGTTCCGGTGGCTCAGCATATACAGCACCAGGAAACACACCGACAGAATGGTGCCGGCGGAGACGCCGAAAATGGCTCCGGCGGCCACGTTGGCCATGTCCCCTCCGGTGCGCTTCAGGAGATACCAGGCCAGAGGCAGCCCGATGCCCACCTTGCAGAGGGCCTCCAGCACCTGGGAGACGGCAGTGGGGGTCATGTTCCCCTGACCCTGGGTATAGCCCCGCATACAGGCCAGCAGGCACACGCAGAACACCGCCGGAGCCAGGGCCCGGATGGCCTGGGCGGCCATGGGGTTGGACTCGAAGGCGGCCAGCCGCGCCGCGCCGAAGAACATCAGCCCGGAGCCCGCCAGACCCAGGAAAAAGAACAGCCAGATGGCCGTGCGGAAGATTTTCCGCTTCTCGTTCTCCCGGCCCTGGGTGTGGGCCTGGCTGGTGAGCTTGGAAATGGCCAGGGGCAGACCCGCCGTGGCCAGAATGTTCAGGAAATTGTAAATCAGATAGGCGGTGTCGAAATAGGTCTTGCCCACCTCGCCCAGGATGTTGTTCAGCGGCACCTTGTAAACCGCGCCGATGAGCTTGACAATGACCACCGCGGACGCCAGAACGGCGGTGCCGCCCAGGAAAGACTGCTTTTTCTTACTTGACATGGAAAGCTTACCTCATATTATCAAAAAAATGCGCCGTCCTCTTCCTCTGGGGAAGACCGCCCCGAAACGCGGACGCCTCCACGGCCTGTCTCCAGTCTATGCGGCGGGAAAAACAGGCATGACAGGCGTGCCCGGCTCACAGCCTGCGGCCGCAGGCGCGGCAGAAGCGGTCCCCCTCCGGGATCACCGCGCCGCAGGCGGCGCAGCGTCCGTCCTCCCGCCGCAGCGAAGCCAGCTCGGCCTTCAGCACGTCGATCTCCCGGAGCTTTTCCAGCAGGGCGTCCGTGGGGGTGGGGGTGCCGGTGTGGGTAGCGTAGACCATCCGGCCCGCCTCCGCCAGGCGCGCCTCCTCCTCCCGCTCCAGCTCCGCAATCCGCTGCCGCAGCCGGACAGCGGAGACCAGCTCCTCCGTTTTCCGGCAGACGCCGCAGGCCGCGCCGGCAGCGGTCCGCCGGACCGTGTGCAGCAGTTCGTTCAGCTTCTCATCCATCCAGTTCTGCCTCCTTTTCCGAATCCCCCCGGCGCTCCCGGGCTCCGGCGGGTTCTCCCTGTCTGTTATGCCCGGTTTTCCCCGCTTTCACCCCGGTCATAAAAGGCGGCGAAGGCCGCCTGATTGGCCTCCGTTTTTTCGGGCCGCTCCATGTACTCCTTGGGATACTTGGGGTTGAAAACCCGCTGGATGCGGCGGCTCTTCAGCACCGGGTCCACCATTTTGGTGGACCCTCCCGCGCCGAAGGAGAGGATGGAGCACAGTTCCGACATGATATAGATGTTGTACAGGCAGGCGCCCCCGGGCAGGCTCCAGCCGATGTTCTCGAAGCTGCCGGACATGTATTTCTGCCTGTAGAGATAATAGGGGGCGTAACCGGCCCGGCGCAGGACGGACCCGGCGTAATCCAGCATCTCCCCCACAGCCTGGGGGCCGGGGATGGAGAGCCCCTCGGTGAGGATACGGCTGCCCTTTTTCAGGGACAGGGTGTGGACGGTGATGTTGTCCGTGCCGAACCGGAGGCAGCGGTCCAGGGAACGGCGGAAGCCCTCCGCTGTGTCCTCGGGGAGCCCGGCGATCAGGTCCATGTTCACATGACGGAAGCCGGTTTTCGCCACCAGCTCCATGGCGGCCTCGATGTCCCCGGGGCTGTGCCGCCGCCCAATGGCCCGGAGGACGTGGTCCTCCATGGTCTGGGGGTTCACGGAGACCCGGGTGACGCCGTGGTCCTTCAGGACGGCCAGCTTTTCCGCCGTGATGGTGTCGGGCCGCCCCGCCTCCACGGTGATTTCACCGCCGGGGTCCAGGGCGGGGCCGAAGGCCTCTTCACATACCGTCAGCACCCGGTCCAGCTGCGCCGCCGACAGGGTGGTGGGGGTGCCGCCGCCCATGTACAGGGCCCGGACCCGGAAGCCGCAGCGCCGGACCATGCTCCCGCCGGCGGCGAGCTCCGCCGTCAGAGCGTCCACGTAGGGCTCCACCAGAGAAAGACTCTTCTCCACCGACTGGCTGACAAAGGAGCAGTAGGCGCACCGGGTGGGGCAGAAGGGGACGCCGATATAGACGGCGATGTCCCGGGGCCCCAGGTCTCCCCCGGCCTCAAAGGCCGCAAGGCCGGTCTCCGCCGCCAGGGCGGCCCGCTCCGGCGTCACGTAATAATTCCGTTCCAGCAGCGTCCGGGCCTCCTCCGGAGTCTTCCCCTCCGCCAGGGCCTGGGTCGCCAGCTTGTCGGGCCGGACGCCGGTGAGCATCCCCCAGGGGGGCGGGGTCTTCTGAAACACCCAGGCCGCCAGGAAAAAGCACGCGCCGACGGCGTGCCGCCGCTGGCCCTCCCGCTCATACGCCGTGCCGGAATGGCGGCCCCCGAAATAGCGGAGAGCGTTTTTCCCCCGATAGGTCAGGTCCACCTTCACGGTGAAAAATTCGTCCTTCTCCCGGTAGCCCACATAGGCCCAGGTATCGTCCTCCGGCTGAACGGGCCCGTAAACCGGCAGCTCCCCGGGGAACAGGTTCAGCAGACTCTGCTCCACGGTATAGCGCTCGTCGTGGCCCTCAAAAATCAGTTTCATGGCGTCTCCTGAAGGGCCTGGCGGAGGTAGGGATTCCGGGCCCGCTCCTTCTCCAGGGTGGTGAAGCCCATGTGGCCGGGGAACACCTGAGCGTCCCCGTGCATCTGGCCGAACATCCGCAGGGTGCTCATCATTTTCCCCACGCTTCCGCCGGGGAAGTCCGTCCGGCCGCAGGAGCCCTCAAACAGGGCGTCGCCGCTGAAGAGGGGGCCGCCGGCGGTGACCCGCAGGGTCACGCTGCCCTCGGAGTGGCCGGGGGTGTGGATGGGGTGGATGGTCAGGCCCCCCAGAGGCAGCTGCCGGGCCTCGGGGGTGGGGACGTCCCAGTCGTTGAAGGCCTTGTAAAAGCGGATGTTGGGGCAGTCCGTGCCTCCCAGCTGGCTGTAAAGAGGGAAGAGCATGCTGTCCGGGCCGGGGTAGTCCTTGGGGTGGATATAGACCTCCGCCTCCGGAAAGGCCCGCAGCAGCTCCGGCACCGCGCCGGTGTGGTCATAGTGGCCGTGGGTCAGCAGGATATACTGGACCCGGGTGCCCAGCTTTTTCAGCTCCTCAATCAGGTAAGGGGCGCTTCCGCCGGGGTCGATAACAGCGGTGCACTGTTCAATCTGGTCCGTTACGAAATAGCAGTTGACTCCCAGCTCTCCCACAACGCGGCAGCCGATGGACAGCCGCTCCTTCCGCTGGTTGGCGGGCAGCTGATGGGACTGGTCCTCAAAGCCGGAAAAGTCCACCGTCCCGGTCTCCCAGACCTGCCGGAACTTCTCCACCGCCCCGGCATAATCGCCGTACCACTCCACCAGGGCAATGCCGCCGGGGGTAGAGGGGCCCTGGGCTCCGGACCAGCCGCAGCCCACGATATACTGCCCCGCGTGGGGCCCTTTCAGGGCCACGGCGCTCTGGATATACCAGTAATCCGTCTTGCCCTCCTGCTCCAGGACCAGGAAGCTGTCGGGGTCGGAGGGATGCAGGCGGTCCAGCTCCTGTTCAATGTGCTCCCAGGCGGCGGGGCGTATCTCCCCCCTTACTGTGCGCAGGGTCCAGGTCAGGCCCTTCTCAGGCTGCTTTTGCGGAATCGTTTCCATGTCAGGTCCTCCTTTCAGGTCAGGGATGCTCCGTGTCAAACCAGATGGTCACCGGCCCGTCGTTCCGGGAGTCCACCTGCATGTCGGCTCCGAACTCGCCGTGCTCCACGGTGAAGCCCCGTTCCCGGCAGCGGGCCATGAACCACTCATAGCCCTGGACCCCCAGCTCCGGCTTGGCCGCGCCGGAAAAGCCCGGACGGCGGGAGGAGGTGTCGGCGTACAGGGTGAACTGGGACACCACCAGCAGCGCGCCGCCCACCTGCTCCAGGCTCAGGTTCATTTTGCCGTTTTCGTCCTCGAAGACACGGAGATTGCAGATTTTGTCCGCCAGCTTCCGGGCGGTCTCCTCTGTATCGCCGGGTCCCACCCCCAGCAGAACCAGAAAGCCCCGGCCAATCCGGCCGTTGACTCGCTCCTCAATGGTGACAGACGCGTGCTTCACGCGGGTGACGACTGCGCGCATAGGCGGTCCCTCCTGATTTCATTTCAATTCTTGTTTTGCGCTGATGCACAGGCCGCTTTCGCGGGGATTCACTCCCATGAGGGCCGTTCCCACGGGGGCCGCCTCCCGGCGGGGTCCACGGCAGTGGGCCACTGCGGCAGCAGTTCCACGCGAAAGCGGCCCCACAGGGAGGTCTCCCGATAGAAGGTCTGTGGGGCCTGACCCCTTGGTCAGGCCATACCCCCACAGGCCCCGGCTCCTTCTATGGCCCGGTCAGGGGACCGGGCCCCACAGCGTTCATCCCATCCATGCGCCCCCACGGCAGTGGGCCCCTGCGGCAGCGTTTCCCCGGGAAAGCGGGCCCCTACGGGAGTGGAACTCATCCTGCCGGCCGTGTGACGCTGAGGACGCCGGAAATCTGATGAAGCTTGTTCATGATGGCCTTCATCTGGGCTCCGTCCCGGACCCGAATTTCCAGGCGGATCAGGGCGAAGCCGTCCTCGGTGCTGCGGGACTGGAGGCCGCAGACGAAGGTATTCGTGGTGGACAGGGCGGCGGAGATGTCCAAAATCAGGTTCATCCGGTCCTTACAGACCACCTCGATGGATGTGGGATAGCTCTCGTTGGTGTCGCTGCCCCAGGAGACCTTGAGCCAGCGGCCCTCCTGGCCCGCCCGGCGCTCCGGCGCGGCGTTGGGGCAGTCGCAGCGATGGACGGACACACCGTAGCCCCGGGTGATGAAGCCCACAATCTCGTCTCCCGGCACGGGGGTGCAGCAGCGGGAGAACTTCACCAGACAGTTGTCCAGCCCTTCCACGATGATGCCCTGCTCGCTCTTCAGGGGCCGGGGAGGGGGGGACTGGACGGGCTCCTCCAGCCTGGAGGCCTGTTCCTCCTCCGCCTGGTGCTGGCGCTGGATGCGCTGGAGTTCTCCCCTCATCCGGCTGACGGCCTTCTGGGCGGTGAAGCCGCCGTAGCCGATGGCGGCATACATCTCGTCCAGGGAGCCGTAGGACACCTTTTTCAGCAGAATGGGCAGGCTGTCCGCCGCGGTGACGTCCTTCATGGACAGGCCCGCGTGCTTCAGCTCCTGTTCAAAGGAGGCACGGCCATTGGCGATGTTTTCCTCTTTTTTCTCCTTTTTGAACCACTGGCGGATTTTGCTCCGGGCCTCGCTGGATTTGGCAATCTTCATCCAGTCCCGGCTGGGGCCCTTGGCGGCCTTGGAGGTCATGATTTCCACTATGTCGCCGTTTTTCAGCGTGTGGTCGAAGGTGACAATGCGGTTGTTCACCTTGGCCCCCACCATCCGGTTGCCCACGGCGGAGTGGATGGCATAGGCGAAGTCGATGGGCGTGGCCCCGGCGGGCAGGTTCTGCACGTCTCCGTTGGGGGTGAAGACAAAGACCTCGTCGGCAAACATGTCGACCTTCAGAGAGTGGATATAATCCTCGGCGTCCGCGCCCTCCTGGTTCTCCAGCAGGCGGCGGACCCACTCATATTTTCCCTCGGTGCCGGCGCCCTGGCCGTTCTGCTTGTATTTCCAGTGGGCAGCCACGCCGTACTCGGCAATCTCGTGCATCTCCCGGGTCCTGATCTGCACCTCGAAGGGGATGCCGTCGGGGCCCATGACGGTGGTGTGGAGGGACTGGTAGCCATTGGGCTTTTTGGTGCCGATATAGTCCTTGAACCGCCCCGGAATGGGCTTGTAGATGTCGTGGATGACGCCCAGCACGTTATAGCAGTCCCCCACGTTCTCCACCAGAACCCGGAAGGCGAAGAGGTCGAAGATTTCGTCCAGGGATTTGTTCTGGCTGAACATTTTGCGGTAGATGGAATAGGGGTGCTTGATGCGGCCGTAGACCATGTGCTCAATGCCCAGCTGGTCCAGCCGCTCGCCGATCTGAAGCTGAATGCGCCGGGTAAAGGCCTCGTATTCCTGGCTCTTGGCGTCCAGCCGGGAGACGATTTCCTCATAGCCCACCGGGTCCAGATACTTGAGGGACAGGTCCTCCAGCTCCCACTTCATCCGCTGCATGCCCAGCCGGTGGGCGATGGGGGCGTAAATCTCCATGGTCTCCAGAGATTTCTGCTTCTGCTTCTCCGGGGACTGGTATTCCATGGTCCGCATATTGTGGAGCCGGTCGGATATCTTGATGAGAATGACCCGGATGTCCTTGCTCATGGCGATGAGCATTTTCCGCAGATTCTCCATCTGCTCGTCTTCCTTGGTGGCATACTGGATGCGGGTCAGCTTGCTGACCCCCTCCACCAGGTCGGCAATGGTGGGGGAGAAGAGCCGGGCCACGTCGGCGTGCTCCGCCGGGGTGTCCTCAATGACGTCGTGAAGCAGGGCGGCCTCGATGGATTCCGAGTCCAGCTTCAATTCCTCCGCCACAATCTGGGCCACCGCCAGAGGATGGATGATATAGGGCTCGCCGCTCTTGCGCTTCTGACCCTGGTGGCACTGGTCGGCGTATTCAAACGCGGCGCAGATATGGCCCAGGTCGGCGGCGGGGTTGTATCCCCGTATGGTTTTTTCCAGCAGCTCATACTGTTCCTGAACAGTCATGCCGTCACACCTCCTGAGATCCGGCGGGGCGTCCCAGCCGGACGAGATAGGGACAGGCGTCCAGATTCACCTTTCCCTGAATGGGCATCAGGCAGAGGATGATCCGGTCGTCCTTCCGCGTCAGGGCAATCAGGCCCCGCTCCTGGAACACGGCCAGGGCCAGGGCGGCCCGGAGAAAGCTCTCGCTGCCTCCCATCCGGGCCGCCAGCGTCCGGAGATAGGGGAGGTAGTCCTCTTCCGCCTTTCCCTGGCGGAGCCGCCGTTCCAGAGCCACCCAGCAGGCGGCGTACTGGCTGCGGGAGGCCCGGAGCCGGACGGTCTCCTGGGGGGAGAGGGGTCCGGCGTCCTCCACCAGGCGGCGGACCAGGTCCAGGGAGTCCGCCTCGTTCCGGCTGGGGGCCAGGGAGGGACGGATGTCCACCAGCTGAAGCTGTAACGTCGTACAGCCCCGGAAGGTATTGGCCTGGAGGTAAAAGGCGGCGTCCACCCGGCTGCCGGGGACGACGCCGCACTCCTCTTCCGTCACGGAGAAAAAGATGGCGTCAAAGCGGCAGACCCCCTTGGAAAGCCGGAGCTTCAGGTGCCGCCCCTGGCCCACGGACTGGAGGCTTTCCACCGTGGCCCCCAGCAGGGCGAACACAGGCCGGGGATTGCCGGAGCCATAGGGCTCCAGGGGCTCCAGTGAGGCCTCCTGCTCCAGGGTCAGCTCACAGGGGGAGCCCACGGCGGCGTCCACCTCCAGGGAGCTCACCGGGGGCTCCCCGCCGGTGAGGGAACGGACATAGCGGTTCATCTTCTCCCGGAAGGGGCCGATGTTGGCCTCGGAAATGGTGAAGCCGGCGGCCAGCTCGTGGCCGCCGAAGCCGTCCAGAAGGTCGGAACAGGCCTCCAGCGCCGCGAAGAGGTTCAGCCCGCCGTAGGACCGGCAGGAGCCCCGGCCGGTGCCGTCCTTTAAATGAATCATGAAGCTGGGGCAGGAGTATTTTTCGCTGAGACGGGAGGCCACGATGCCCACTACGCCCTGGTGCCAGTGTTCACTGGCCAGAACCAGGGCGCTGCGCTCCTCCGTCCGCAGGTCCCCGATCTGGTTCACCGCGTCGGCGCAGATGGCCTGCTCCACCATCTGCCGCTCCCGGTTCAGCTCGCACAGGGCCCGGGCCAGCTCCTCCGCCCGGGCGGGGTCGCTGGTCTCCAGAAGATCCGCCGCCAGGTCCGCCGCCCCCATGCGCCCGGCGGCGTTGATCCGGGGGGAGAGGACAAAGCCAATCTGAACGGAGGTGATGGGCCGGCCCAGCAGGCCCGCTTCCCGCAGAAGGGCGTGGACGCCCACGAAATCCGTGTGGGGCAGGGCCTCCAGCCCGCAGGAGACGATGGCCCGGTTTTCCCCCTCCATCCGCATCACGTCGGCCACGGTGCCGATGGCGGCCAGGGTGCAGTACCGGGCAAAGAGGGCGTCCTCCCGGCTCTCGCCCCCCAGGGCCAGCACCAGCTTCAGCGCCACGCCGCAGCCCGCCAGGTATTTGAAGGGATAGGGGCAGTCCGGCCTGTGGGGGTCCACCACCGCCGCGGCGTCCGGCAGGGCCTCCTTGCACTCGTGGTGGTCCGTCACCACCACATCCAGGCCGATGGAGTTGGCAAAATCCACCTCCTCGTTGCCTGTGATGCCGCAGTCCACCGTAATCATCAGCGTGGCCCCCTGGTCCCGGAGACTCTGAATGGCGGGCTTGGAAAGGCCGTAGCCGTCCTCAATCCGCCGGGGGATATACCGCAGGCAGGGAACGCCGCAGCTTTTCAGATAGTCCAGCAGCAGCACCGTGGAGGTGATGCCGTCCACATCATAATCCCCGAAGACGGCCACGGTCTCCCCCCCGGCAATAGCCCGCTGAATCCGGGCCACGGCCTTGTCCATGTCCCGCATCAGCATGGGGGAGAGGGTCAGATGCCGCTCACACTCCAGAAAATCCGCCGCCGCCTCCGGAGAGGCGATGCCCCGGGACGCCAGCACCAGCGCCATCAGATACGAATATCCCGCGGCCCGCAGCCGGGAGACCTCCTCCTCCGCGGGGACGCCGATATTCCATTTTTTGTATTTCATTTTAAGGGGACCCCCTTTCCTGCATGGCCTTAGAGTCTGTTTGAAAACAGTCAAAACGCCGTCTTGGGGTATCTTATTCCGCCAGGACTGCGTTGATTGGACTTGAAATCCGTCAGGATTCCCGCGTCCAATCGCCCTGTCTGACGATTGGATAGCTGTTGGCGGCTCTGCCGCCTTACGGATATCACATGCCCATTGGGTAAACAATCTGCCCCCATCCGGCATTCCGCTCGATTTAAAACAGCCTCTAACATCCATGAGACTACTGGATAACTTGTATAGTATAGCAGAAAAGGCGGAAAAGGTAAAGTAAAAATCGCTTGCTTTCCGGCGCTTCCCGGTGAATTTCCCCGGCTTTTTCAGGATTCGACAGGACCTGTTTGACGAAAGGGGAAAAATCTGTTAAAATGAGCTGGATTTTCCCGCCGGGCCGTGCCCTGCGGAAAAGGATTTGAAAGGAGCGATGGAACGATGAAGCGACAATTCCGGCGGCTGTCCGCCAGTTTGGCGGGCCTGGTTCTCTGCGCCCTGCTGGCCCCCGTTCTGACGGCCTCCGCCGCCGCCCCGTCCGACGTGCCCGCCGGGTTCTGGGCGGAGGAGGACATCCGCCGCTGTGTGGAACAGGGTTATTTCTATCTGGAGGGCGGCAGCCTCTTCGGCGTGGGCAAGGAGATGACCCGGGCCGAATTCGTGGTGGTGCTGTGCCGGTTTTTCGGCTGGAAGCCCACCCTGCCCCCCAGAGTGGTCTATGAGGACGTTTCCGACGACGCCTGGTATGCCGGCGCGGTGGAAATCGCCTATCGGGAGGGCGCCATCACCGACCAGAACGGCGGCTTCCGGCCAGACGATCTCATCACCCGCAGCGAGGCGGCCTCCATGCTGGTCCGGGCCCTGGGCTACGGCACTATTGCCGGACTGGTCCAGGATTTTCCCCATCCCTTTCAGGACGTGCGGGCCAACAGCGGCTATATCTCTATGGTCTACGGCCTGGGCCTGATGGACGGCACCTCCGTCACCGTGTTCTCGCCCAACGACACCATCACCCGGGAACACGCGGCGGTGATTCTCATGCGGCTCTATGACAAGATTCACGCCGGCGGGGGCAGCCGGACCGGCCTGATCTCCTCCGCCGAGGACCTGCCCGGCCTGAAAGGCTATGAGTCCGTGTCCATCTCCGCCGCCCGTCTGGTTTACAACGGGTCTCCCCAGATTTCCCCCAGCCTGGAGGATGAAGAGCTGGAGGAAATCCGGGACCTCGCCCGGACGTCCGGGGCCCGGCAGCTGCTCCATGTCTCCGGAGGGCCCTACCAGCTCCGGGAGGGCGGCGCCGGGGAAATGGCGGACGTGCTGCTGGAGGCCGTGAAGAACGGGAAGTACGACGGGCTGACCCTGGAGATTTCCGGCCTGACCACCACCCCCCAGCGGAAGGAGCTGACCGCTGTTGTGGAGGCGGTCCGGCAGGGACTGGGGGAAAAGCTCCTGTACATCATTGTGGAGGCCCCCGCCTGGAAGGGGACCATCTCCGGATATGACTACGCCGCCCTGGGAGAGGCGGCGGACAGGGTGATTCTCCGGGTGAGCTCCCCGGCGGGCAGCAGCGCCGGCGGCACGCCCACCTCGCCGCCGGAGCCTCTGGAAGAGGTCTATTACGCCCTGAGTCGGATGCGGGGCCTGGTGGACGCCGGGAAGCTGAGCCTGATGGTCAGCGCCTCCGGAACCGCCTGGGAGGACGATGAGGCGGCGGAGCCCCTCACCGGCACGGAGATTCAGAAGCTGCTGGAGGACCCGGATACCCGGACCTATTACTCCGGCCGCTATGCCAGCGCCTATTCCCAGCTGGAGTCCCCCCGGAGCACCCTCACCGTCTGGTATCTCAACGGCCCGGCCATTCAGGAGCGGGTCCGGCTGGCCCGGCTGTTCGGCGTGGAGCAGCTCTGCCTGTCGGAGCTCAGCGGCGTCATGGCCGAGACGGCGGAGGCCATGCCCTGAGCGGAGGGCAGAAATAGGAACCCCCCGGCAAAGCCGGGGGTTCTTCATAGACGGGCAAAGCCCTATGTTACCAGCGAGCGCGTCCCGT
>ERZ808051.591-NODE-591-length-36296-cov-10.293658_pt1 | contig 36296 bp, 32 predicted proteins | sample MGYA00380199_ERZ808051 | MGnify/ENA primary metagenome ERZ808051 (study PRJEB31490, sample SAMN06133391) | mouse gut metagenome | isolation source: J11 | host: mice | place: China: Chengdu | collected 2015-05 ...
GTATCAGTGTGGGCGTTTCAAGGCGTTACCCTATCATTCCACCCATCGGATTGTCAGTTCTCCTAAGATTTCAGGCTATTTAGCCTTTCGACTTAGTGCGTAACCTTTTCAGTTACGAACGTGTCGCACGGCTATCATTATCATAGCCCTTATGGAGCAGGCTGTCAGACGGCAGAGAAAAGAACTTGGTATCATGCTCGGACTCGGCTACACCACAAAGGAGCTTATGGTACAGCTTGCAATGCGTATCATGCCCGCTGTGATCGTGGCAGTTATCCTCGGCACTGTCGGTGCGGCGGCTGTGTTTCATGCGGTAATGGACGCTATGGTCGGCACAACACCCATAAATATCCCCATGATGATCGTTACAATTATAATTATGATACTGTTCTGCTTCGGCTGTGCGTATGTCGGTGCAGGCAGGATAAAGAAGATCTCTGTAACAGAGCTTATGACCGAATAAAGCGGGAGGAATAATATTATGAAGAAGATAACAGCGGCAATGGCAGCGATCATGATACTGGCGGCGATACCTGTTACGGCAGCTTACGGTGCAGACAAGGAAACGACGCCTGTACAGACAGAGAAAAAAGCTGATACCGTTTCGGCAATAGGCTCGGTAAGCAAGATATTCTGTACGACTGCGGTATTACAGCTTTATGAGCAGGGACTGCTCAACATTGACGCTCCCGTGACGGATTATGTCCCCGAATTTACAATGCAGGACGGGCGATATAAAGATATCACTGTGAGAATGCTCATGAATCACACTTCCGGGCTTATGGGAATGGTATATGATGATATGATACTCTATGATGATATTGATACGACATATCATGACAGATTCATTGGACATCTGAAAAATTCACGTCTGAAAGCTGACCCTGGAACACTTGCGACTTACAGCAATGACGGTTTCACACTGCTTGAGATCGTGGTGGAACGTGTCAGCGGTGAAAGTTTTACCGATTATGTGGAGAATCATATCGCAAAGCCGCTCAAACTTGAAAACACCGGAACGGCTGCAAAAATGTACGGTAATAAGAATACGGCAAATATCTTTGTCGGCGGTATACCATATGATACGGACTATTGTATGGCATTCGGCACGGGCGGCATCATGTCAACAGCACCGGAGCTTTGCGAATTCGGCACGGCATTCTGGGGAGGTGATGAAACTTTGCTCAGACAATCGTCAAAGGACGAAATGCAGAAGAACAATGCCCGCGACAAATATGAGAATGCATACGGTCTTGGCTGGGATACAGTCGATTGCAGTCAAAACTGGACGACAGACAAGGACGTTCGGATCATGTTCAAGGGCGGTTCGCTGTTACATCAGTACGCAGGACTTATGGTAGCTCCCGATGAACAGATAAGCGTGTCGGTGACAATGAACGGCGCAGGTTCTAGCGGAGCAACGATGCTGACTGAATCGCTCATGATCTCCGCTCTTGCGGAAAAGGGCATAACAGTCACTTTTGATGAACCGAAAGGAATGGAAACAGCGGAAAAAGTTCCGGAAAAATATCTGAAAATGGCGGATATCTATGCGAGAGGGGACGGCATATTCAAGGTGGAGTTCCCCGACGGGAAGTATATGGAGATCACCGAGATCACAGCAGAAAACCCCAAGACAAAACGGTATATGTACACTGCTGATGACAGCTTTGTGCTTATGGACGGTGAACCCGATTCGGATAATTTTGTTCAGGCAGGCGATCAGGAACTGCTCACATTTACCGAAAGGAACGGTAATACCTATATCTGCAAGTATGCAAATACCTATGCAGACGGCTTCGGACGGTATATAGATCTATCTTACTATCTGCAAAGAGTGGGAGAGTTTCATGTCAGCGACAGTGTTCAGCAGGCTTGGACGCAGAGGAACGGAAAAAAATACTACATGACAAACATGAAGTATTCCAACGCTTTTTACAATGTAAGCCCCTGCGTTAAGCTGAATGTACCCGAGGGTATAAACGGCTGTGTGAAGTTTACGGGTGAGAAGATTATGAAGACAATGTGTTTTGCCAATGAAAATAAGGCGGAGGGCTTTGTGCTGATACCCGGCGAAGCAGGACGGGATCTGACCGATTTTGAAGTGTTCACCGAGAACGGCTGTGAATACCTGCGCACGGGCGATCAGTCTTTGACGCTGGTAAGTGAGGATTCAATCCCCTGTCTTACGGCGGATATTTACGAAATAGCTCTTGAAACGGGACAGGCAAAGTGGTATAAGATAGGTGAGATGGACTTAAAGTCCGTTACCCTTGATATCCCCGAAAAGGCAGCAGTTTATATTTATGATAAGTTTGATAACGTGGTTTACTCAAGCTATATGAAAGGCTATGGAAACAATGTGACACTTCCCGAAAGCGGAAAGATCGTATTCATAGGTGAGAGCGGTGAAAAGGTGGGTATCGGCTGAAAGAAGTGATAGTATGGATTATAAGTGCCTGATGATAGACGATGATGAGATCATTGCCGAAAACACGGCGGAGTATTTTAATGCGTTCGATATAAAAACGGCTTATGTCACAAGCTATGAGAATGCGGTGGACTTCCTTGCGGAGAACACCGTTTCTCTGCTGCTTTTAGATATAAACCTTGGGGACAAGTCTGGCTTTGAGCTGTGTAAGAGCATAAGGAGCGAATACAATATGCCTATCCTTTTCATCAGCGCCCGTACAAGTGATGACGATGTGCTTATGGCACTTAATGTTGGCGGGGATGATTATATCAAAAAGCCTTTCAAGATGAATATTCTCCTTGCAAAGGTCAGGGCTATTCTGAACAGATACGAAAGTACACAGTCTGTCGTGAAAGAATCGCCTAAAGCGACAAGCAGCAGAAAAATACAGATCATTGACGGTCTGTTTTTTGAGACACAGTCGCACTGCATAAGCAAAAACGGAGAACAGATCACGCTGAAAGCTCTTGAATACAAAATGCTATTCTATTTTCTGGAGCATAGAGGAAAGGTCATAACAAAGGACGAGTTCTTGCAGAATGTGTGGGAAGACGAGTGCGTCGGTGAGGGTACGGTTGCGGTGCATATCCGTCATCTTCGGGAAAAGCTCGAAGCCGACCCGAATGAGCCGAAGATCATAAAAACTGTCTGGGGCGTAGGATATATCATGGGTGAAATGTCATGAGGTACGGAAGAACGCTTATTCTTCTTGCGATGATCGTTGCCTGCTGTATCGGGATATTTGTCATGACGGGCAGGCAAAAATATATGCCAAACATCGTCCTGCAAAATGATATTGCTGAAACAGTAAGAGAAAATATGAATGACCTTGCTGTTCTTGAAGAAAAGTTTCCCGATACCGATATACTTGTGTTTGATAGGGAGGGTTTCTGCATCTATCCCGGGGGTGAAAACTTAACGCTCACGAAATCGAGAAATAACGGCGATCTGTGTCTTGCGGTGACGGACGGTGACAGATTTCTTGCAACAGCGGCGATACCTGACCCGTCTTATTCGGAGTATAACAAGGCTTTTGGTCAGCTGACCTGTGCGGCTGTAATACTGTTTCTTATCATGGTAACGGCGGCAGTATCGTTTTATCTGTATATCAGCAGGAACATCTTAAAGCCGTTCCGCAGGATGAAAGAGTTTGCAGGCAGGATAGCAATGGGCGATCTCGACAGTCCTCTTGAAATGGAGCGCAGCAATCTGTTTGGGGTTTTCACCGAGAGCTTTGATATCATGCGTGAGGAATTGAGAGCATCAAAAGCCAGAGAAACAGATCTCAAACGAAAAGAAAAAGAGCTTGTTGCTGAGCTGAGTCACGACCTGAAAACGCCTATTACGGGTATCAACACAATCTGCGATGTGCTGAGTCTGAAAGTACAGGATAAATATGTTCTTGGCAAGGTTGAGGGCATACAGAAGAAGACACAGCAGATGGAACTTCTCGTCACTGATCTGCTGACTGCTGCACTTGACGATCTTGGCGAGATGACCGTGAACTGCACTGATGAAAATGCGGCTGTGCTGTATGATATCATCCGGGCGGCGGATACACGCTCTCTTGTGAGAAGGAGTACGATACCCGAATGTATGATACACATTGACATAAAACGTATGGAGCAAATTATCGGAAACATTATCGGTAATTCTTATAAATATGCCGATACTCCCATAGACATTGCGTGTGCTTCGAGCGGAGACTATCTGAAACTGTCGATCACTGATTACGGCGAGGGCGTTCCGGCTGACGAGCTTGATCTTATAATGAACAAATATTACCGTGGCAAGAACGTAAAAGATTCCGACATCGACGGCAGCGGTCTGGGGCTATATATCGCTTCGGTTCTTATGGCTAAAATGAACGGTGAACTGATATGTTCAAGCAAGGGGAAAGGATTGACAGTGACTTTGATGATCCTGCTGTCGTAGTTTATTGTATAATGTATCTTGGATCATTATGCCTTTGACACACCTCGCGCCGCTTTAAATTTGTTCCGTTCGCTTAGCTTTTTCCACCAGGATCGGCTGATTGCATTACATCATCTCGATGTGCCGTGGTGTCCGTCCGATGTAGGACAGATTTTGCTGACATTCAAAATAAAAAAGAATGTGGAGGTAACAAACAATGGCAAAGACGATTTCTGAGAAACTGGGCGGCAGATACGAAAGGCAAGGGGATTACTTAACTTAAAGATAGTATATACATACAGCCTGCTGACACATTGCTTGCAGATGCCCCGCAGAAACCAAACCATACAGAAAAGGAGTTTTTGCATATGAAGTCAATATTTGAACAGTTAGGCGGCACATATCACGAAGAAAATGGGTATCTTATTCCAGATTTAATATTACCCAACGAAGAAGAACAGCCGATAGGCACATGGGGACAGCGGCATCAGGATTATCTGAAACAGTACCACAAGGTTACATACACCAATCTTCTCACAAGTGGCAGACTGAACTCCTATCTAGCCGTCATTGACAGGCAGGCGCAGGAACGCTTTGAAAGGCTTATAGAGAGCATGAAACAGGCACAGGACATAACGGAACGGCTAAAGGAAGAAAATGCCATAGAGTGGACAGGCAAAATAAATAATATAAGGGCTTGTGCGAGGGAAATTGTGAACGGAGAAATTATTTTTATATAATCAGAATTGGCGGCAGGGAATATAATTCTTTGCCGCCTTTCAAATGGAGTAACTATATTATGAAATTAGCTTGTGAAATATATTGCTGATTCTTATCCAGCAAATGTTTTAGGGTTTTCAGTCCTGTTTCCAATTGTTGTAAGGAATCAGGGGAACAGGTTGCAATTCTTATAGCTGTGGATTCAGCTTTGCCAACGGTAAAACGGTCAGAACAGAAGATATGAATGCCATTGTCTGTTGCCTGCATTTCCAACTGATAACCGTTATAATGGGCAGGCAGGGGCAGCCATTGGAAGAAGCTGTATTCATTCGGGCAGATGCTGTCTGGAAAGTATTTTTTATATATCCTGTTCCGTTCTTTTGCCTGTCTTTTTTTCTGCCCTATGATTCTGCCTGCATTGCCGCTTGCAATTAATTCGCTTATAATTTCTGCGTTAAGCAGCGGTATTTTCAAATTTACATTATTAGCCGTTTCAAGAAAGGTTTGTCTTAAGCAATCAGGGATAACCATATATGCGCATCTTAAGCCTGCTGAAAGTGATTTTGACAGGCTGTGCAGGTAAATGGTATTATCTGGTATCAATGTCTGAATCGGTTCTCCTGTATCATTTGCAATAAATCCATAAGCGTCATCTTCCATTAAAATCAGATGGTATTGCTGTATGAGGCTGGCAATTTTCCTTTTTCGTTCCATTGACATGACAGTTCCTGTCGGATTATTGCAGGACGGCATTAGGAAGATTCCTTTTATATCCATTATCCTGCATTGCTTTTCCACTAGGTCGGGTATCATTCCATCCTCATCTGCGGCTACTGATATCAACTGGACATTTAACTGTCTGGCTAAGCCGATAAAATTGGAATAAGTGTAAGAATCAGTTAGGATTTTATCTCCAGAGTGGAAAAGAGCCAAAAATACAATCGTCAGGGCATTTTGAGTTCCTGCCGTCAGCATGATGTTTTCAGGCTCTGTTTCTATATGGAAAGATTTCAGCCATTTTATGGCGGTCTGTTTGTGCTTGTAAGATTCCGATATGCTGTCAAATTCAAAAAGATACTGGGAAGTATTGCGTTGTATGGTTTTTTGCGCAATATCAGCGACAATCTTATTATACTGGTAAAAAGGTCTGATTATGCCCAGTTCTACGCACCCGTTATTTGCCTTATGTAAAAAAGGGATGGCGGCATTTGGGGATACAAATGTGCCTTGCCCTATATTGGCATAGATTAGCCCCTTATTTTCACAAATCTTGAATGCACGGGTTATTGTGCTTAGGTTCAAATCAAGAAAGTCTGCTAATTCCCTTTGGGGCGGCAGTTTTGTATTTCCAGCCAGTTTGCCGCTTTGGATATCCTGTTCCAAAAGTTCCGCAATAGATATATAAATTGGTGATTTTAATTTTTCTTTATCGGGTATCCATGGCATTGGGTAATTTTCAAAAGAATTAACTGGCAAGCTTTTTCCCTCCCTGCTCAAAATTGTCTTACATACAATATTAGCATTGAAAACATACAAAGTCAAGAATATAATCTATATTGTATGTATTGTGTGCAAACAATACCATGCAACAAAAAGGAATAAATTTTATTTTAGTAGGAAAGAGGTTACGAAATGAAGGATTTAACGAGAGAACATGAGTTAAAGACAATATTTTTATTTTCACTGCCAATTTTGGTCGGCAATCTATTCCAGCAACTATATAATCTTGCGGACACGGTTATTGTAGGTAATTTTTTGGGGAAAGAATGTCTGGCGGCGGTAGGGTTCAGTTTTCAGATACACTATCTGCTGATTGCCCTTTCTATGGGCATTTCAATGGGGGCAAGCATATTGGTTTCACGTTATTTTGGCAGTAAGGACATGGAATCTGCGAAAAAAGTTATGGATACGGGATTTGCTTTCTGCTTTTGCCTCAGTTTGATAATTGCTGCTTTGGGCATATGTTTTTCCTATCAGATTCTGCTTGTCTTCCGAGTGCCGTCCGCTTTGCTTGAAGCGGCTGACATATATCTTAAAATTATGTTTATCGGCGTTATCCCCACGTTTGCATATAACGCGCTTACAAATATTCTTCGCGGGATGGGGGATTCAAAAACACCTACATATATTCTGATAGTGGCAGCGCTTCTGAATATTGTGCTTGATATATTGTTCATTAAGGCATTCGGAATGGGTGTGGCAGGGGCGGCATTTGCGACTGTGTTATCGCAGCTTTTGTCATTTATCGTTTGTATGGTATATATGAAAATACATTATCGCAGCTTGTTTATTAATGTATTGCATTTACAGTTTGACAAGGCAGAATTAAAAAAGAGCTTGAAGATAGGTACGCCCGCCATGATACAGCAAGTATTTGTGAGTGTGGGATTTATGTCATTGCAGTTTCTGATTAATGGGTTTGGCACGGATTGCATGGCGGCATATACTGCCGCATCTAAGGTAGATGCTTTTGCAGAAATGCCCGCCTTGAACTTAGGGCAGGCTATGACTAATTTTACTGCCCAGAATTTAGGGGCAAAAAGGAAAGACAGGGTATTGAAAGGCGGGAAATACGCATTGGTTATGGGGATTGCAGTATCAGCGTGTATTTCTGTTGTCATTGTATTGTTTCCGTCTGTATTTATATCAATATTCAATAGGGATACGTCTGTTTTAGATATTGGCAACAGCTATCTGAAGATTGTGCCTGCTTTTTATATTATCTTTGCAGCCATGCAGGTATTAAACGGATTGCTTTTGGGGTATGGAAAATCATTTGTGCCGATGATTGCTTCCATATGTTCCCTGTGCTGTCTTCAAGTGCCTGTCGCTATTATTTTGTCTGGCACAAAGCTTGGTTATAATGGAATTTGGATAGCCGCTCCAATCGGCTGGTTTGGAGGGCTATTAATCCGCGCAATTTATTTTTATCATGTCAGCAAAAAAGAAAAACAATAAAAATATACATAAAGAATTTTACCAAACTTGAATCAATGGATAAAAAATTAATGTGGCAATTTAAGCAACAGCTATCTGCAAAAAAACAAATTTGTGTTGAGGATAAAAAGAAGATGGATAGCTATTGCTTATTGCCTGCATTTCATTCATAGCATGGATGTTCACCATATAAAAAAACGGCGTGTGGTGGGCGGTATTGCTATGCCCTAAAAAACTTAACAGACACTCTCCAGACCTGTTTTTGAAGTTTGGAGGTTTTTTATGTTCTTTTTTCGGGCGGTAATCTATCTGCTCATGCAACACAGAATTTATCCGTACATAGCATATCGGGGAATAGCAGGAAGCCAGTTAAAAAAATCCCTGCCCATGCAACGCTACTTCTTGCCATGCAACCAGAAGTATAATCTCCACTTAACAGAATATGTATCTCCTATAACCGTAGAGGTCACCGAGCCTTTGCGGTTTTTCTTTTGTCGTTTTTTATCGGAATGTGCCGCAGGGCTGTTTCTGCTGTTGGCTGCCGTTCGCCTCCTATCCAATCTGGTTTTTAGCATTTTCAAAAATTTCAGATTGGAGGAAAAAAGAATGGCATACAACAACGGACGGGAGAACAGGAAATGGCTTATCTGGAAAGAAGCCGAGGAAAAAATATTACGGGAGCATGGAGTTGATGAAACCACCATTGAACAAATCCGCACAGACGACAGGGCAGACTTCAATTCCAACAGGCGGTTTTACCATTGGACAAGCGACTTTGGCGAATACCTTGAGGGAATGGCAGACAGGGAGCGGAATGCCGAGGTAAAGACCGTTGCTGATTTACTGGATGAGATTGAGGACGAAACTCTGTATCGGGCATTGCTTACGGTGGACAGGCGTACCCTGCAAATCATCCTGCTGAAAATGCAGGGCTATTCCACAAAGGAAATTGCACCGCTTGTTGGATTGACAACAGGGGCTATTGGGTGGGGGATAAAATTCCCCCGCCAAATTATAAAATTGATGTATAAAATTCCTGTCCACAGGGAATACTAAAAAGTTTGCCCAAAATCTTGACATGGGTACAGCCGCTATGATATTCTGAAATACCCGTGAGGGAATTGGAAGATTGAAAATGAAATAGCACATAGATGGAAGAACGGAATGTCAGCCAATGGACAAGGCTGACCGCTGCCGAATTTATGCTGCCCTTTTCGGCTGGTGTATGGCAGCATGGTTTTGAATTTCAAAGCCGTTACATAGCATTGCGAATCCGAGCAGGAGAAAACACTCCTGTCATTCGTGGTGCGGTGTGGCGGCTTTTTCATTTATCCAAAAGTCAAGAGAAATCAAATCCAGAACGGAGGTGCAGGGACATAGGATTTTCTTTTCGGAGGGTAAGACAGGCGTTAAGAATACCGCTGCACAGGAAAAATGCTCTGTGGCATTGTCCACAGAGATAGCGAGCATCGGATTGTGTCAGCCACAATCCCAATCCATGCCGCTTGCAGGCATGGACTAACTCAGGGGACAGCCCCTGAATACCCCGAAGAAAGGAATTTAAGACTGGAGGATTAAGGAAAATGAGCAAAGAAAAATCAGAAAAGGGCGTGCGGAATGTCCCGATTACCGTCCGATTGAACGAGGGAGAACATGAAAAATTAAAGCAGTGCGCCGCCGCTTGCGGTCTGTCCGCTGCCGAATTTATGCGCCAGTTATGCAAGGGAAACGCCCCGCAGCCACAGCCAAAAACCGAGTTTTGGGAACTGTTAAACAAGCTCTATGAAGTGCATGACGCTTTCAAAAAGTGTGTCCCATACTATCCAACCGCCACTGAAATCTGTAAGGAGATTGAGGATTTTATCTTAGAACTGCAACAGAAAACAACTCTCCCACAACGGTTCAGCATAGAAGAATTGACAGAACAGGGGGCGGTCTGATATGGCGGTAACGAGCCTATGGCATGTCAAAGGGAGCATAAAAGACGTGATTGACTATATAGAAAATCCAGAAAAGACCGTGCCGAATGAAGATATGCAGGACTTCTTTGACGTGTTCTCCTATGTGAAAAATCCGTCAAAAACAAATGAGGGCGAGTATGTTTCCGCTATCAACTGTTTGAAAGAAACCGCATTACAGCAGATGATTTTGACAAAGAAGCAGTACCAAAAGACAGGCGGATATATCGCATGGCACGGCTACCAGAGCTTCAAGCCAGACGAGGTAACGCCCGAACAGTGCCACGAAATCGGATTAAAACTGGTAAGGGAAATGTGGGGCGATAAATACCAGATAATCGTTGCCACCCACCTTGACAAAGGACATCTCCATAATCATTTCTGTTTTAACTCCGTTTCTTATCTGGATGGGAGCAAATATAATTACTCAAAATCCGAACAGAAACGGCTAAGGGAGGTGTCCGACCGCTTATGCCGAGAGTACAGTTTATCGGTGATTGAAAACCCCAAGAAAGCCCCTGCAAGACCGCTGTATCTGGACGAAAAAAGCGGAAAGCCGACACGGTACAACGTCTATCGGGAGGATTTAAGGGAAGCAATCAACGGGAGCAGGGATTTACAGCACATGATGAAATACCTTACCGATAAAGGATATGAGATTGATTTTTCGGGCAGCCATTGGAAAATGAAGCTGCCGCAGTACAGGCATTTCACAAGGTTAGACACGCTTGACGAACGGCTGACTCCCGATTTCATACGGTCATGTTTAGGCGGGGCTTCCCGATATGGAAACTACAAAGCAAGGATTTCCTACTCCCCGCATATGCCAGAGCAGTATAAAAACGCATGGAAACCGCATCAGAAAACCACAGGGATTTTAGCGTTGTATTACCACTGGTGCTATCAGCTGGGGATATTCCCCAAAGGCACAGACTACAAGCCGGCAAGCCCGCTGATGAAAGAGGAGCTTCGGAAACTGGACGAGATTACCGCACAGGTAAGGTATATGTCAAAGCATAACATCTCTACCCTTTCCGACTTACACGCCGACAGGGAGAAAAACCAGACCGAAATGAATAAACTGATTGACTACCGCCAGCACTTGCGGAACAAGGTACGCCGTGCCACACCAGCCGAAAAAGAAACACTCCGAGCCGAAAAGCAGGGCGTGACGGAGCAGATAACAGAGCTTAGGAAACGGCTGAAATATGCAGACGGGATTGAAAAACGCTCTGCCCATATCGACAACTGCTTAGACCAAATCCACGATACGATTGAAAACCAGCGGTTAAACCAACAGAAACAGCCAGTTAAAACAGACCGCAGGAGGGAGGAATCATTACGGTAAAACAGCTATTTGACAGAATAATTAAGTCAGGAATCCAGCCAAAAGAGAAAGGAATCCCAACAGGGTATTTCATAGAAAAGGATGGGCAGACTTCTTTTGTCTGCGGCAAAAACATTGTCCATCTTACAGAGCATTTCAGCGGGAAAAAACAGACCGTGGAAACGCTTGCGGAGAATGTCATGCGGTACGAGATGAAAAAACCATAAGAAGAATATTGTTGCAATGATGGAAAAACGGCCTGCCCCATGCTATAATAGATTCATGCAAGCAGTGTATTGTGGCGGGCTGTTTCCAAAGACAGGAGGTTAAAACAAGTGAAACAGCAGCAATACAATACAGCGTTATATATGCGTTTAAGCCGTGATGACGAGCTGGAAGGGGAAAGCGCAAGCATTTCCACGCAGAAACAACTACTCAGGGATTACGCAAATGAACAGGGATTTTTAGTCGTTAACGAGTATGTGGACGATGGATTTTCGGGTACAAATTTTGAAAGACCAAGCTTCAAACGCATGATTGAGGACATAGAGGACGGGAAAATCAACTGCGTTGTCACAAAGGATTTGTCAAGGCTTGGCAGGAACTATATCCTCACGGGGCAGTACACGGAGCTTTATTTTCCGAGCAAGGGCGTAAGGTACATCGCAATCCATGACGGCGTTGACACGATAAGGGAGGACAACGACATCGCCCCATTCAAGAATATCGTCAACGAATGGCAGGCAAAGGAAACGAGCCGCAAGGTAAAAAATGCGATGAAAGCCAAGTTTAAAAATGGGGAATACATCGCCCCAGTCACGCCTTTAGGGTATAAGCTGCATCCGACGGAAAAGAACAGGCTCATTATTGATGAGGAAACGAAGTGGATTGTGGAGCGTATTTTTGAGCTTGCGGCACATGGGTATGGGGCAAAGAAAATCTGCCACGCCCTCGCCAAAGATAAAGTGCCAGTCCCAACATGGTGGCTTTATAAACGGAACGGGTATAAGGCGTCTATGTTTGAGGGGAAGCCTGAAGAAGTAAAATACCGCTGGTGCATACAGACCGTCAGCAATATCCTCGCCAACCAGATATACCTTGGGCATACCGTCCATTACAAGCTGACAAAGATGTCCTATAAATCCAAAAAGAATATCAAGCATAGCGAGGATGAGTGGTTCGTGGTGGAAAATACGCATGAGCCGATTGTCACGCAGGATTTGTGGGATTTGGTGCAGACGCATGTAAATTCAAGGCGACGGAGCCGTAAAGACGATGAGCCGCAGATATTCGCAGGGCTTATAAGGTGCGGGGAATGCGGATGGACGCTCGGCTCGGCAAACACAAAGGACAAGGGGCGTTTTTACCGCTGTACCCAGTATGCGGCGTATGGCAGGAACTTCTGCACGCTCCATTACACGCCTTACAAGATTTTGTATGCGTTTGTTCTCGGAAGGTTACAATACTGGCTGATGGCGGTAAAAGAGAATGAGGACGCCATTCTGGAACGGCTGCTGCAAGGCAGCGAGAAACAGCGGCAGTCCGAGAATGCCCGTGCCGAAAAAGAGCTGAAAAAGGCACAGAAACGCAGGCAGGAGCTGAACAGCCTTTTTGCGAAGATGTACGAGGACAGGGTAAAAGGGCTTCTTGACGAAGAAAATTATTCCATGCTCTCCGTCAAATACCGCACGGAGCAGCAACAGCTTGATGAAACGGTCAAGACCATCTCTGCAAGGCTTGAAGAAACGAAAGAGGAAACGGACGATGCAAAACGCTGGATTGACTTAATCCAGAAATACAGTGCCATTGACGAGCTTACCGCCCCGCTCTTGAATGAACTGATTGAGAAAATCGTAGTCCACCAGTCATGGAAAGACGGGAACGGTAGGACAGTGAGGGACATTGAGATTTACTATCGTTTTGTAGGAAAAATTGATTAAATAGGCATGGGGAATGTGCCGATTATGGCACTTCCCCGAAACACTGTCTTTAACTCATGTAAAGCGGTGACTATTTAATTCCATGTATAGCTTTACCCGCCGAAGAGGAACAGCCGATAGGCATATGGATATGGGGACAGCGGCATCTGGACTATCTGAAGCAATACCACAGGGTTACATACACCAATCTTCTCACAAGCGGCAGGCTCAACGCTTATCTTTCCGACATCGACAGGCAGGCACAGGAACGCTCCCACAGGTTCATAGAGGGCATGAAACAAGCACAAGGCATAACAGAACAGCTAAAGGCTGAAAATGTCTTAGAATGGACAGGACGGCACAATGCTGTGTGGGCTTGTGCAAGGGAAGTTGTGGAAAGGGAAATCATATATTCATAGATTTATATATTGCAAATAATAATCAGGGAGCAAGGATATTTCCTTGCTCCCTCTGTATATAAAATGGTATATCTTTATGAAATCTTCAAATCTGTACCGTACCCTTTTTCTATCAAAATCAAGAAAGGAAATGAACACTATGGATTTCATATTGAAAACAACAAATCTTAGCAGGAATTTTGGAAAACATTCAGCTGTAACGGGTGTTTCAATCCACGTACGGGAAAAAAGTGTTTACGGACTATTAGGTCCGAACGGGGCAGGAAAATCTACAATCCTAAAGATGGTAACAGGTATGCTCCGTCCAACATCTGGCACGATTGAATTTGCCAGCCATGTATGGAACAGACAGGACTTAAAGCATATTGGGGCTTTGATAGAAAATCCCCCTCTATATGAAAATTTGACGGCATTTGAAAATTTAAAAGTAAGGACTATTTTGTTAGGCTTACCAGAACAGCGAATAAATGATGTATTAAAAATTGTAGATTTGCAAAATACAGGAAAGAAAAAGGCAGGACAATTCTCAATGGGAATGAAACAGCGGTTGGGGATTGCAATAGCATTGCTGAATCATCCATCTTTGTTAATTCTGGATGAGCCAACAAACGGATTAGACCCGATTGGTATCGGAGAATTGCGAAACTTAATCCGTTCATTTCCACAGCAAGGGATAACAGTTATCTTGTCAAGTCATATTCTTTCGGATGTACAGCTTATTGTAGATGACATAGGCATTATTGCAAACGGTACGCTTGGATATGAAGGTGAAATGCAGCGTAGTGGAAATCTTGAGGAACTGTTTCTCAAAGTCGTTGAAGAAAGCAGGAGGTAACAGGATGAAAAAATATATACGCTCAGAATGGATGAAACACAGACGGACTTTTGTAATGAAACTTCTTATCCTTGCCCCTGTTATTACGCTGCTTATGAATGTGTTTGCACCAATGTGGTATCAGCAAAATTCATTTAACTGGTGGTATATTTTGCTTTTCCCTGGCTTGCTTACTTTGCTTTGTACGATATGCGAGCAGCGGGACGGGGGAAAGCTGAAATACAGAAGCATTATCCCGCTTTCCATAAAGCTTGAAAATGTCTGGATTGCAAAAGCGACTGTTATATTGCTTTTTGACATTGCAGCAAACCTGGTTTTCTTAGGCTTGAATATGCTTGGCGGCGTGGCAGTTTTCCTTATTTACGAAATTCCGATCAGTATATCGCTGATTCAGGCTACAGCGGGCATCTTTTGTATTATTGTGGCATCTATGTGGGAAATACCAGTCTGCTTGTGGCTGTCGAAAAAGGTTGGTGCATTTGCAACAGTTGTGATAAATGCAGGAATAGGCTCATTCTTGGGGGTAGCACTGGCGAATACTAAGTTTTGGATTTTTTGCCCGTATAGTTGGATATCCCGTTTAATGGTTTCTGCAATTGGGATATTGCCAAACGGTGTACCTGTTTCTGAGGAAGCAGGTAATTTACCAGTGCCAGTTGCGATGATTGTTTTAGCATTACTGTTTTCCGTGATACTAAGTTTCACTTTGCTAAGGCTCAGTGCTAAAAGTTTTTCACAGCAGGAGGAAAGTCGGGCAGGACAGTATCAATTTATATTGAGTGCTGTCCCGTCAAGGGTAAGCGTTTATATCGGGGAATGAAAAAGCCATTCTTGACTTAGTTAGGAATGGCTTGGAAAAAGACGGTCATATCGTTGCTATATGCGAAAGTGCAACGGATGTTGCGGTAGACCGCTTGAAAGATTACGATTTGATTTTGTTAGATATTATGATGCCAGATGTTGATGGATTCATGTTTTGCAAAAAAATCCGGGGGCTTGTGGATTGTCCGATTCTGTTTCTTACTGCAAAGGTTTTGGAAACAGACATCATCTACGGGTTAGGATTAGGGGCGGATGATTATATTACAAAACCTTTTCGAATAGGAGAACTGAGAGCCCGTGTTTCTGCCCATCTGCGGCGGGAAAGGCGGGAGCATCATAACACTTTAGGATTTGAGCAGGAAATCAAGTTTGATTTGTCCTCAAAGGAACTATCTGTAAAAGGGGAAAAAATCAGCTTAACCAAAAGTGAATATGAGATTTGCGAGTATTTAGCCAGAAACAGCGGACAGGTATTCACAAGGGAACAGATTTATGAAGCGGTCTTTGGGTTTGACGGTGACAGTGATGATTTGACAATCGCAACACATATAAGGAATATCCGCAGCAAGCTTGCGGGATACGGCATTGCTCCGATTAATACAGTCTGGGGGGGATACAGATGGGAAAGGCAAAATTGATTTCATTGCAAAAAGTTTTCTGGAGGTTTTTAATCATTTTGATAGCAGGTCTGTTCCTGTCAGTGGCAATTCCCTTCCTGCTTCTTGCACTGGCTTCAAGTGCAGGGTATGTGACCTATGCCAATAATGCGGAACATTCCGTGCAAAAAATATCTCCAATCATTGCTGCAGCTCCAGATATTACAAAAGTTGTCATCCCATCCTATTGTGAATATTTAATACTTGATACAGATTACAACATCCTTTATACAAATATGGACGTAACAGAACAGAGCAGTGCATTAAAATTTGCAAAAACTGGAGAAAACAGTGACCTCACAAGCAGGACGCAATATCAATTCATACCGAGGAAAGAAGAATATTGTGTATTAAAATATTATGTAGGCTCACAGTATAAAAGTGACTGGATGCAGAAATATTTACCCGCCCCCGAACCCCTGTTGTTGATGCTCATAGGAATCAACTGCATTGCCGTTTGCTTTTTTTTGACGCTGCGATATTCCAAAAAGCTGAAAGTACAGTTAGCACCGCTGACTATGGCTACAGAACAAATTCAGTATCAGAATCTTGACTTTGAAGTGGGAAGTTCCGAAATAAGCGAGTATAACGCAGTACTGTACTCCATTTCAAAAATGAAAGACAGTTTAAAATCATCTTTAGAGCAGCAATGGAAAATAGAACAATTACAAAGAGAACAGATTGCAGCACTTTCCCATGATTTGAAAACACCTTTGACAGTAATTCAAGGCAATATCGATTTAATAAGCGAAACAAAGCTTGATGATGAACAACAGTTGTATGCGAAGTATATTACAGAAAGTTCGGAACAGATGCAGTTGTATATCAGGACCTTAATTGATATATCCCAGACGGTTACGGGGTATCAGCTCCATTTAGAAGATATTGACCTAATTGAATATATGAAGCGGATTGAATCGCAGGCAAATTCATTGTGTATTACAAATGGGATGTGTCTGCACATGGAAATAGAAACAAGTGAAAGATATTTCAAAGCAGATAAATTGTTGTTGGAACGGGCAATTATGAAGACGGCCTGCAATATATCAAGACCGTCTATGGCATGGGCTATATGTAGATTGGAGGGATAAAGAAGTGAATGGGAGCAAACTTTCATAAAATTTTTAAGAAAACCAGCGGTCTGTGACATTTCTGTGACAATTGGCTGTTATAATAGTAACCACACAGACAAATTCCAATTTGATAAGGGGAGGAGAACCAAATGCCAGAATTACACAACATTCCGCTCACATATAAAGAAGGTGTGCACAGCGTTGTTGATTTTAGTAAGGACATCAACGGAGACGACGCGATCTCCTTTGACTATGACGCACAGTATCAAATACTTACCTATAACATTCCTGTTGGGAAGGACAGGCGTGAGATGACGCTGTACAGCGTGCCGGAGGGGGAACTTGTCCGGACGCTGCGTGCCTTCTATGGCAAGGGCGGAATGCTTCAGAAGATTACGGCTATGCTTAGGGGTCGCGAAACGCTTTTGTACATCCGCTATGAAAACGAGGAAGATGCTAAGGAGAAAATTCGGAGATTTGCTATCCGAAATGCAAATGCCATGATTGAGCAGATCCAACAATGTACGGATGTTATGGCAAGGCTTTTTATCGACTACTACTGTGACGGCGATAACATGGATTACCATGCAGTGATCGGCACCGCAGAGCAGATGGAGACATTAAGACGGAAATACCGCGACGAAGATGCCTGCGATAACTCCGGCAACTACCCGTCTGAATATATCGAAGGTGACAACCGGATGCTAATCACAATGGTACGCTGCGCCGAGGGCCATCCGTCAGAGAATTTCCGATATGCCGTAGAAATCATGTCAAAGCATATCGAGAAACACGCTTTGGCAGCATTGCGCAGGACTGAGGATTTCAAATATATCTGTGCGGAATATGATTAAGAAAAATAAATGCAAATGGCAGAAAGGAAAATGTTATAATGAGTGAAAAACGGTATCAGATTTCCCCCATAGAGCTGGTTCAGTGGGCAGAACCGCTGTTCGGATTTGGAGAGGGGAAAGCAACAGGGTTTTCCGAGAAGACAGTCGCCTCCTATGAGGCGGCGGCAGGGATACGCCTTCCCGCTGCCCTTCGGGACTACTATCTCGCCTGCGGCAAAGCCAGCCTGAACTGCGCGCTGCATGAGATATTCGTCCCCGACAAAAAGGCCAAACTCTTTGAGAAGCGCCTGACCTTCTCTTACGATCATATTGACGAGGATTTAGAGACTTTCAGCAAACCGGGAGAAGAGGATTATGAAGAGCTGGCGAAGCTGCGCGCCCTGCCGCGGGAGCGGTGGGGCGAGGTTACAGGCAACTACCTGCTGTTCTGGTGCGAAAATCAGGGCTGTTGGTACGCGGGCATCAAAGCGGAGGATTTGACCCACCCCAACCCGGCAGTGTACTACAATGACCAGGACGATGTGTACAGCTGGGCTCCATTTTCCGATTCCGTCCAGTCTTTCCTCCTGGACATTATGCTTGTAAATCTGGAAGAAGGGGCCAACCCGGACGAGATCGAGAACCCCGCCGAAATACAAAAGATCCTGTCCGAGGGCAGTGTAGACTTCGAACGGTTGTGTGAGCCATATCCTTTCCCCGGCGGGCGCTTCTGCCACACCTGTCTGGATACCGGGACCAATACGCTGTATGTCTATGGTGAGGAAGCAGAGGGCCGTCCCGCCTATTTGAAGGTATTCAAGCCGGACGAGGATGAATAGACAACTTTCATTTGTAGATTAAAGAGGAAAACAGTATGGGATTATTTTCAAAAAAGCCAAAGGAACCTGAGTACGATGCAGTGGACTGTAAATGCCTTTTTCAGCTAATCTCCCAAAGAATGCACACGTTTCCGCAAACATAACCCGGAGCGTGACGGAGAATTTGAACGCCGCCATTTGTGACACGTTGCGGTGTTTTTTTGTTCGTTACTGTTCACGCCCCAACTAATTCTGACACAATTTTATGTAATGAAGGCGTAAACAGCAACCCATTTGCAGCACGCTTTTCACTACTTTTATTGACGAGGGAACAGTAACTTTTGTTCTATAGTTCACATTTTTTTTACTTTTATGCGCTTGTTATGTGATTCGATTTACAGTATAATAAAAATGAGATACACTATAAATTGAGAAAAATAAAATAAGAAAGGGTGTTGTAGATGGGAATAAAGAGTGACGAGAGTATTAGGGAGTTTACGCATAAATATTCAAAAGTATGTGTGGACAACAACGCCATCGATCCGGATTTGTTTGATGAATACGGCGTAAAGAGAGGACTGCGCGACAAGAATGGAAAGGGAGTGCTTTCCGGACTTACCAACATTTCATTGATAAAATCGTCAGAAGAGATAGACGGAAAGAGTGTTCCGTGTGATGGACAGCTCTATTACAGGGGGTACAATATTTACGATCTGGTAAGAGGGTTCCAGCGCGATGAGAGATACGGTTTTGACGAGTGTGCATATCTGCTGCTGTTCGGAAATCTTCCCGATAAGAATCAGCTGATAGAGTTTAAGAAGACGCTGGGATACAGCATGACGCTTCCCACGAATTTCGTGCGGGATGTCATCATGAAGGCGCCGAGCCATGATATCATGAATTCGCTGACAAAGAGTGTGCTGACACTCGCGTCATATGATGACAGTGTGACGGACATGTCGCTGGACAATGTGCTCAGACAGAGCCTGATGCTGATCAGCGTGTTTCCGATGCTTTCCGTGTACGGCTATCATGCGTACAATCACTATGAATGCGATGAGAGTCTGTACATACACAGACCGGATCCGAGACTTTCCACGGCAGAGAATCTGCTCAGGATGCTGAGACCGGACATGTCGTACACACCGACGGAGGCGAAGGTTCTGGATGCGGCTCTGGTGCTCCACATGGAGCATGGCGGCGGGAACAACTCTACATTTACGACCCGGGTTGTCACCAGTGCCGGCTCGGACACGTACTCTGTCATCGCGGCTGCACTGTCCTCGCTGAAAGGTCCAAAGCACGGGGGCGCAAATATCAAGGTTGTGCAGATGATGGAAGATCTGCGCAGGAATGTGGATGACACGACGGACGAGGATCAGGTGAGGCAGTATCTGTACAGGCTTCTGAATAAAGAGGCTTTTGACCGGGCTGGTCTGATCTATGGTATGGGACATGCAGTGTATTCGATCTCCGATCCGAGGGCAAAAGTGTTCAAGTCCTTTGTGGAGAAGCTTGCCAATGAGAAAAAGCACCACAAGGATTTCGAACTGTATTCCATGATCGAGAGGCTGGCGCCGGAGGTTATCGCGGAGAAGTGCAGGATTTACAAAGGTGTCAGTGCGAATGTCGACTTTTACAGTGGATTTGTGTACAGCATGCTTGATATCCCGATGGAGCTGTTCACGCCGATCTTTGCGATCGCACGTATTGTCGGCTGGAGTGCGCACCGCATGGAGGAGCTGATCAATGTCGACAAGATCATCAGACCTGCGTACAAGAGTATCGCGGTTTTGAGACCGTATGAGACGCTGAAGGACAGATCGACGCCCAAATTGGATGGACAAGATCAAAAGGTATATAAACTTCCTATGAACGAATAGGAAAAAAATTCTAAAAAGTTATTGCTTTTTGTAGGCTGCGGTGTTAGAATGAGTATAAGTTAAATGATGCTAGATGATAAAGAGTGGGCTTGTGAGTCCACTCTTTCTATATGCACAGGGGTGCACGGGAAAACGGGCAGTTTTGCGGCACACGCCCCGCGTGCCGGCAGGAAGAAAGGATAAGGAATGGCGAAAAAAGATTCGTATGAAGGGCGCGCGGAGGCGCTGCTTGCGCCTATCGTGGCAGCAAACGGCTGTGAGATTTATGATGTCGAGTATGTGAAGGAGGGGAGCGACTGGTATCTGAGGGCTTATATCGACAAGCCGGAAGGGGTGGGTATCGTCGACTGTGAGCATGTCAGCCGCGCTTTCTCCGAAAAGCTGGACGAGGAAGATTTTATACCGGACGCCTATATACTGGAAGTGTCCAGCCCTGGACTTGGCAGGGCGCTCAAGAAGGACAGACATCTGGAGAAGAGCCTCGGCGAGGAAGTGGAGATCAAAATCTACAAGCCGATTGAGCGTCAAAAGGAGTTTATCGGTATCCTCAAAGCATTTGACAAGGATACCGTCACAATACAAACTGGAAATGATTCAGGGACAAAGGATATGGTCTTTGCCAGATCTGACATTGCGATTATCAGATTAACACTGGATTTTTAACTTTAGGAGGGTAAAGGAAAAATGAATAAGGAATTAATGGAAGCGCTTAATATTCTTGAGAAGGAGAAGGAAATCAGTAAGGAGACTCTCTTTGAGGCGATTGAAAATTCCCTTTTGACAGCCTGCAAGAATCATTTTGGAAAGGCCGATAATATCACTGTCCAGATCGACAGGGAGACCTGTGACTTCATGGTATATGCCACCAAGGATATTGTGGCGGATTACGATGAGGTTGAGGACGAGGTCACTCAGATCTGCATTGACGACGCCATCCAGCTTTCAAAGAATGCCGTGATCGGCGACACGATCAACATAGAGATCAAATCAAAGGAGTTTGGGCGCATTGCGACACAGAATGCCAAGAATGTGATCCTGCAGAAGATCCGCGAGGAGGAGCGGAGCGTCGTCTATAACCAGTTCTTTGAGAAGGAAAAGGATGTGGTCACAGGTATCGTGCAGCGGTACATCGGCAGGAATATCAGTATCAATCTCGGCAAGGCAGATGCGGTGCTCAACGAGGCAGAGCAGGTAAAAGGTGAGGAGTTTAAGCCGACAGAGCGCATCAAGGTATATATCCTGGAGGTAAAGAATACGCCGAAGGGACCGAGGATCCTTGTCAGCAGGACACACCCGGAACTTGTGAAGCGGCTCTTCGAGGCGGAAGTGACAGAGATCAAGGACGGTACGGTTGAGATCATGAGCATTGCGAGAGAGGCGGGAAGCCGCACAAAGCTTGCGGTCAGGACGAACAACCCCAATGTCGATGCGGTGGGAGCGTGTGTCGGCATGAACGGCGCGAGGGTGAACGCGATCGTTGAGGAGCTTCGCGGCGAGAAGATCGACATTGTCAACTGGGATGAGAATCCTGGAAACTTTATACAGAATGCGCTCTCCCCGGCGAAGATCGTGGCGGTGTTTGCGGATCCGGATGAGAAGACGGCAAAGGTCGTCGTGCCGGACTACCAGCTCTCTCTTGCCATCGGCAAGGAGGGGCAGAATGCCAGACTCGCGGCGAGACTTACGGGGTATAAGATCGACATCAAGTCAGAGACACAGGCAAAGGATGCGGAGGGATTCCGCTATGAGGACTATATGTTTGATGAGGACGGTGACGTTTATTACGAGGAGGAGTACGAGGAGGGTGAATACGAGGAGTCTGGGTATGACGACGCTGAGTATGACGACTCCGAATATGAGGAGACCGAATATGACGACGCTGAGTACGCCGGATCCGAAAACGACGGCTATGCGGAAGCGGAAACCGAAGAGGGCGCGTATGATGCCTCTGGAGTAGAAGCAGAAGAAACTTCATATGAGGAGGAGACAGAGGCGTAAATGGCAAAAAAGATTCCGTTGAGACAGTGTATCGGCTGTGGAGAGATGAAGGGCAAGAAAGAGATGCTCCGGGTTCTGCGCACAGAGGATCAAGGCATCATCCTGGATGCGACAGGCAGAAAGAACGGCAGGGGCGCATACATATGCCCGGATCCGGAGTGTATGAAGCGTGCCAGAAAATCCAGAGGGCTTGACAGGGCGTTCAAGATGCCGGTACCTGATGAAATATATGACAGTCTGACAAAGGAGATCGAGTTATTTGAATAATAAGAATAAGGTTTATTCCATGCTGGGGCTTGCGACGAAGGCGGGCAAGGTGGTAAGTGGAGAATTTGCGACTGACAAGAGTGTCAAGGGCGGCAAGGCATGGCTTGTCATTGTGTCAGAGGATGCATCGGATAATACCAGGAAGATGTTTTCCAATATGTGTGAGTTTTACGAAGTACCAAGGTATTTTTTCGGAACAAAAGAGGAACTTGGGCATGCAATTGGCAAAGCTATGCGTTCATCTCTTGCAATTACAGATGAAAACTTCGCAAAATCAATAAGGAAGCAGTTGGAACAGTCTGTAAAGAGTGAGGGTGAGGAGGAGAAATATGGCGAAAATGAAAGTGTATGAACTGGCACAGGAGATCGGCGTAAAGAGTGCGGAGATCCTTGCATTATTAAAAAATAAAGGTATAGAGGTAAAAAGCCACATGAGTGTATTAGAAGACGGACAGGTAGAGGATGTAAGGAAGACGATGAAAACGCCTGCTAAGTCAGAAGAGGCACCTAAGACAACAGAAAAGAGTGAGCCGTCAAAGGCTGCAGCATCAGGAGAGACGAAGGCGCCTGCCAAGACTGGAGAGGGAGTTGTAAAGAAGAAAAAGAGCATTATATTTGTGAGCAACCCTCACAATTCCAAGATGCCGGGCGGCGCACAGATCCCCAGAAAACCTGCGCGTGCTGAGAAAAAAGCTGCGCCGCAGACAAAGGCGGAGACCACAGCGGCAGCAAAGCCCGTGCCGCAGGCAAAAGCGGAAAGCGCAGCGCCCGCAAAGCCGACAGCACCTGCAAAAGCGGATCACGCTGCGGAGAAAACGGTGCAGAGGGCAGCAGAGACTGCAAAGCCGGCTGAGGTCAGGGCAGAGCAGCCCAGAAATGAAGAGCCCGCAAAGACACAGACGACAGCTGCTAAGGTCGAAGAACCGGTGAAGACTGTCGCTGCGAGAGCGGAGGAATCAAAGCCTGTTCAGAGGAGCGACGGCCAGAACAACAACAGAAATGACGGACCGCGCCGGAACAACAACGGCAATAACAGAAATGACAGAAGTGATAATAACAGAAGTGACGGACCGCGCCGTGACGGTCAGAGGAACTACGACAATAACAGAGGCGACGGACCGCGCCGCGACAATAACAGGAATGACGGGCCGCGCCGCGACAGCAACAGAGGTGACGGATCGCGCCGCGACGGTCAGAGAGGCTATGACAATAACAGAAATGACGGACCGCGCCGTGACGGCCAGAGGAGCTTCGACAATAACAGGGGTGACGGACAGCGGCAAGGCGGGAGACCCGGACAGGGCTTTGGCGGCGGCCGTGACAACAGAGGCGGCTTTGGCGGCAAAAACACCGGCAAGAGTGGCGGATTTGTGCCCGAAAGTCCGATTAAGGATGCCGAGAAGCATAGAGACGAGGAAAAACGCCGCATCAGTCAGGAGAAGGATAAACGCAACCGTAAGGATCTGATCTACGAGGAGGACAGCAAAAACATCAAGAATGCCAAAGGCAAGAATAAGCCCGGCAAGTTCATCAAGCCCGAAAAGAAGGCTTCCGAGGCTGTCGAGGAGCAGATCAAGGTGATCACGCTCCCCGAGACACTCACGATCAAAGAGCTTGCTGACAAGATGAAGATACAGCCGTCAGCTATCGTCAAGAAGCTTTTTCTCCAGGGACAGATCGTGACAGTCAATCAGGAGATTCCGTATGAGACTGCGGAGAATATCGCGATCGAGTACGATATCATCTGTGAGCAGGAAGTGAAGGTAGATGTCATCGAAGAACTTCTGAAAGAGGAAGATGAGAGACAGGAGGATATGGTGCCAAGATCACCTGTCATCTGTGTGATGGGGCATGTAGACCACGGTAAGACATCCTTGCTCGATGCGATCAGAAAGACGAACGTGACAGACAAGGAGGCAGGCGGTATCACACAGCATATCGGTGCATACACGGTGACGGTCAACGGACAGAAGATCACATTCCTTGACACGCCGGGACATGAGGCGTTTACAGCCATGCGTATGCGCGGTGCGAACTCGACAGATATCGCAATCCTTGTGGTGGCTGCAGACGACGGTGTCATGCCGCAGACGGTTGAGGCGATCAGCCATGCGAAGGCAGCGGGCATCGAAATCATTGTGGCTGTCAACAAGATCGACAAGCCGGGGGCAAATATAGAGCGTGTGAAGCAGGAGCTCACGGAGTATGGACTGATTGCGGAAGACTGGGGCGGAAGTACGGTGTTTGTACCGGTATCTGCCAAGAGCGGCGAGGGCATAGAACAGCTCCTCGAAATGATCCTGCTGACTGCAGAGGTACTCGAACTCAAAGCAAATCCGAACAGACGCGCGCGAGGTCTCGTGATCGAGGCGGAACTTGACAAGGGACGCGGGCCAGTCGCTACGGTCTTAGTACAGAAGGGTACATTGTATGTGGGCGATTTTGTGTCAGCCGGCGCAGCGAGCGGCAAGGTTCGTGCCATGGTGGACGACAAGGGAAGGCGCGTGAAGGAGGCAGGTCCGTCCATGCCGGTGGAGATACTCGGTCTGGGCGATGTGCCGAACGCGGGAGAGATCTTTATAGCGCACGAGAATGACAAAGAGGCAAAATATTACGCAGAGACATTCGTGGCTCAGAATAAAGAGAAACTTCTTGAAGATACTAAGGCTAAGATGTCCCTTGACGATCTGTTCTCACAGATCCAGGCAGGCAACCTCAAGGAGCTCAACCTGATCATCAAGGCTGATGTACAGGGCAGCGTGGAGGCTGTAAAACAGAGCCTCATGAAGCTTTCCAATGAGGAGGTCGTCGTCAAGTGCATTCACGGCGGTGTCGGTGCGATCAATGAGTCGGATGTCAGCCTTGCGTCCGCGTCAAAGGCGATCATCATCGGATTCAATGTGCGTCCAGATACGCAGGCGAAGGCTACCGCAGAGCGTGAAGGCGTTGATGTAAGACTTTACAAGGTCATCTATCAGGCGATCGAGGATATCGAGGCTGCGATGAAGGGAATGCTGGAGCCGGTGTTCGAGGAGAAAGTGATCGGTCACGCGGAAGTGAGACAGATCTTCAAGGCATCTGCAGTGGGTAATATCGCAGGTTCCTATGTCCTTGACGGTGTATTCCAGAGAGGCTGCAAGATCAGGATCACCCGCGAGGGCGAGCAGATCTACGAGGGTGAGCTTGCGTCGCTCAAGAGATTTAAGGACGATGTCAAGGAAGTGCGTGCGGGCTTTGAGTGCGGGCTTGTGTTCGAGGGTTTTGACAGCATGCAGGAGCTCGACATCGCAGAGGCATATATCATGGTGGAAGTGCCGAGATAAACGGAGAGTAGAATATGAGAAAGAACAGTGTTAAAAACACCCGTGTGAACGGGGAGGTTCATCGTGTTCTGGCGGAGGTCATAAGGAGCGAGATCAAAGATCCGAGGATCAATCCTATGACCTCGGTGGTATCTGTCGAGGTGGCACCCGATCTAAAGACCTGCAAGGCGTGGATCAGCGTGCTGGGGGACGGGGATTCACAGCGGGAGACCCTCGAGGGTCTCAAAAGTGCGGAGGGCTATATCAGAAGCCTACTGGCAAAGAAGATCAATCTGCGGAATACCCCGGAGATTCGGTTCATCCTCGACCAGTCGATCGCCTACGGTGTATCGATGTCCAAAAAGATCGAGGATATCAACCGTGCGGATGACGAGCGGCATGTGGAAGACGGCAGGAACGATGATGATGTTGAAGAAATCGAGTAGGGAAACGGCGTTCGCCCGTGCACCGCACAGCGGCATAGCTCCGCTGCACGGGGCTGTGTAATCGAGTAGGAAAATGCCATTTTCCCATACTCGCGCGCGGGGTGCGTGCAGCAGCGCTGCTAATTTCCCTACACACCCCTGCGCATAAAAATATCTGGGAATATTTGACTTCCCAGATATTTTTGTGTATTATGTACACAGACGTACACGGAAGACTGCGTTTGCCGCTGTGCGTGTCACATTGTTGTACAGATGTGTGAGGAGTCAGAAGGGATTTAGTGTAAGGGTAGTGATGATTATGAAAAAACTTGATTTGTTAGAAGAATGTAAGGGAGCCAAGAGTATTTTTATCTCAGGTCATGTCAGACCGGACGGGGACTGCGTGAGTTCCTGCCTGGCGATGTATATGTATCTGAGGAAAGCCATGCCGGAGGCGAAGGTCCAGGTGGCTCTGGAGGCGCCGTCAGAAGTGTTTCAGTGCATCAAATGCTTTGATGAGATTGACAGTACATATGCTGTGGACGGCGAGGTGGATGTGTTTATCGCGCTTGACTGTGAGAAGTCACGGCTCGGGGCGGCGGAGGAGATCTACGCTAATGCAAAGAAACGTATTAATGTGGACCACCATGTCAGCAATGAGCGGGGGTGCGGCGATGTGAACTATGTGGTTCCGGGCTGCAGCTCCACAGCAGAACTTGTGTATGGTATGTTTGACAGACAGTATATGGATGTGGAGATCGCCAAGGCTGTCTATATAGGGATCGTACATGACACGGGGATCTTTAAATATTCGAATACCTCCCCGGAGACGCTGCGGGTAGCGGCAGAGCTGATCGAGTATGGATTTGATTTTCCAAAGATCCTTGACGAGACATTTTATGAGAAGACGTACGCACAGAACCAGCTTTTGGGCAGGGCACTTTTGGAGAGCATTGTTTTCATGGACGGAAAGTGTATCGTCAGCGCCATCGACAAGAAGACGCTCGACTTTTATAATGCCGAATCGAAGGATCTCGACGGGATCGTAAATCAGCTCCGCATCACGAAGGGGGTCGAGTGTGCCATTTTCATGTATGAGACAGGAAGTCTTGAGTACAAGGTGAGCCTGCGCTCCTGCAGATATGTGGATGTGAGCAAGGTGGCTGCGTTTTTCGGCGGCGGCGGCCATGTAAGGGCGGCGGGCTGCACGATCAATGGAACCTTTTATGATGTGGTCAATAACATCTCGAAGCAGATCGAACTGCAGATGAAAGCGCGCGAAGAAGGGAACCGAAAATAAGATAAACTGGCGGTGAAACGTTGATTAATGGTATAATGAACATATACAAGGAAGCAGGCTACACATCGCACGATGTGGTGGCGAAGCTTCGGGGGATCGTGAGACAGAAAAAGATAGGACACACGGGAACATTGGATCCGGATGCAGTCGGAGTCCTTCCGGTGTGTTTTGGCAGCGCGACAAAACTTTGTGACATGATAACAGATAAGAGCAAGGAGTACGAGGCGCTGATGCGGCTTGGCGTGACGACCGACACGCAGGATATGAGCGGCAGGATCCTGACAGAGCGTGCTGTCGATGTCGGTGAGACCGAAGTAGAGAGCGCGGTCATGGCGTTCGTCGGCGGGTATGAGCAGATCCCGCCGATGTATTCTGCACTGAAAGTCAACGGAAAGAAACTGTACGAGCTTGCCAGGGAAGGCAGGGAAGTAGAGCGGCAGCCGAGGCATGTCGATATCACTTATATCAGGATCTTGTCCATGAACCTGCCCGAGGTACGATTTGTGGTGGGCTGCTCCAAGGGGACGTATATCAGGACACTGTGTGCAGACATCGGGAAAAAGCTTGGCTGCGGGGCTGCCATGGCACAGCTGAAACGCACGCGGGCTGGCAGTTTCCGCGTGGAAGATTCCATTACGCTCGCCGGTGTGGAGGAGCTGATGCGGCTGGGGACGTACGAGGAGCACATAATAGCACCTGACAGTATTTTTATGGACTGTGAGGGGGCAGCCGTGAAGCGTGAGGCTGAGCGCGCACTGCTGAACGGAAATAAGCTCCAGCTGCGGCAGCTTGACTTTGACAGCCGTGCTTTTTTTTCGGACGGCGACATGCTCCGCGTCTACAGTGCGGATCGGGAGTTCAGGGCAGTGTACACATTTGTGAAAAGCGAGGGTCTGTTCAAGCCTTTCAAGATGTTTTTGGAATGATGAAGACAAAGACAGTCAGGATAGCTTGAAGATAGGTGAGAGATGAAGATTATAGCGAACACGGCAGATTTTTATATAGAGGAGGCAGCTGCGGCAGCCATCGGCAAATTTGACGGTTTTCACAGGGGACATCAGAAGCTTCTGGGACAGCTAAAGCACCAGCAGGAAAAGGGACTGCGATCGGTGGTATTTACCTTTGTGCCGTCCCCGGCAGCATTTTTCAGCAGGGAGACAATCCAGGAACTTTCCACGCTGGAAGAAAAGCGCCGTATTTTCCAAAATGCAGGTGTTGATTATCTGGTTGAGTACCCTTTTTACCGGGAGATAGCAGACATGGAACCTGAGACATTTATCAGGGAGGTACTGGTCAACAGGATACGCGCAAAGTGCGTGGTCGCCGGGGAGGATGTCTCTTATGGGAGACAGGGGGCCGGGGATTATCAGCTGCTGCGGAGACTGGCACCGGAATACGGATATGATGTCATTTTGATCGATAAAGTTCTGTACGAGGGCAGGGAGGTCAGTTCCACCTATGTCCGTGAGCAAGTGGGAAAGGGCAGCATGGAACTGGCAGCGGCGCTTTTGGGGAGTCCTTATCAGGTCAGCGGCGAGATCATACACGGCAGAAAGCTGGGACGCACGATCGGCATGCCGACGGTGAACCTGCTGCCGCCGCAGGACAAGCTGCTGCCGCCCAGAGGAGTGTACTATTCCCATGTATATCTCCACAGCAGGACAGGCGGGATGCCCTACGACGGAAAAAGGCTTGCGGCGATCACCAATATTGGCACAAAGCCGACAGTGGACCAGCGTTCAGTGATGGGCGTGGAGACATATATTTATGATTTTGACAGCGACGTATATGGGGACGAGATGGAAGTCTGCCTGTTGAAGTACAAGAGACCGGAGATGCGTTTTGACGGGGTCGACGCGCTGAAAGCACAGATGGCGGCGGATATCGCGGATGGCAGAAGGTATCACGGATTGTAGAGTGCGTGCCGGGACGGAAACGACTGTTACGATTTGCCAGCCGCAAGAAAGATATGGTTATTGACAGATCGATCCTCAGATGGTATATTAAATCTGTAATTTATATGTAACAAAGATGTAACAATATTTAAAACGAATTGCAATTGGGATCAGTTGGCTTTGACGTTGAAAGAGGAATTGGAACAGGATCATGAACAGGATAAACAGATTAAAGTATACAGGGGTGATCGCAGGGGTAGGGCTCGCAGTGGTTGTGTTGAGCAACGGTGCTTATGCAAATACCGGCGCCAAGGAGACAGGAGAGGAACCCGAGACAGGGATCGAATCAGAGATCGAGGTGTACTCGCTGGATCTGTCAGAAAACACGAGCACGTACGATGCAGACAATCATGGCATACAGCCATTGTCACTGGACGAGGAAGGTCAGAGCGAGCCGGAGAACGATGTGGTGCTTTCTGCCGGTGCGGGGGACGTGCTGACAGATGGGGAGAACGGTACGGAGCCATTCGGAACGGACGACCCTGCAGAACCTGACACGGCGGATGACCAGGATGAGATCGGACTGTCGGCGGGGGCGGGTGCTGTGTTTGAACAGGCAGACGAGGAGGACAGCGCTGTCCAGGCAAGGAATATCGAAACACCCGAGGAAGTGTCTGAGCCGGAGACACACTGGGGCTACACCAATCTCGGTATCGCCCATGTGGACAACCATCTGAATATCAGGGAGGAGCCGAATGAGAGCGGCAAGCTGATCGGCAAGCTTTCCAAGGATGCCGCATGCGAGATCTTGGGGATAGACGAAAACGGATGGGCGCATATCAAGTCCGGCAAGGTGGAAGGCTATTGCAGCACAGAGTTTTTGTACCTCGGAGATGCGGCGGTTGCGCGGGGGCGCGAGGTGGCTTCCATGATCGCGATCGTCAATACGCAGACGCTAAAAGTAAGAGGGGAACCGAATACAGACTCGATCGTCATCACGCTGATACCGCAGGAGGAGGAGCTCGAGGTCGTTGAAGTCATGGAGAACGGATGGATCAAGTTCCTTCTCGACGATGAGGAGGCGTATGTTTCCGGTGACTATGTCGATGTGGAGGAGCGCCTGGAGAAGGCTGTCACGCTCACCGAACTCAAATACGGTCAGGGTGTGTCGGATGTGCGCGTAGACCTGGTCCAGTACGCGAAACAGTTCGTGGGAAATCCGTACGTGTGGGGCGGAACGAGCCTCACGAACGGAGCGGACTGCTCCGGCTTTACGCTGAGCATTTACAAGAAATACGGTGTGAGTCTGCCCCACCATGCGGCTTCACAGGCGCAGATGGGAACGAAGATTGACTACGGTTCCGCCCAGCCGGGAGATCTTGTATTCTATGCGAAGAACGGCAGCATCAACCATGTGGCGATCTACATAGGCAACGGGCAGGTGATCCACGCGTCGAGTCCAAAGACAGGGATCAAGATTTCGAGCTGGAATTACCGCACACCGGCGTGTATCAGGAGATATCTGTCGAATTAGCCGCGTGTGGCAGATACAAAAAGTCGTTACGGTTCAGTCCAGGACTTCGCACTGCGTTGCGAAGTCCGTGTGAAAGCATAGTGGTTGAGATGCATCAGGCCAACCGCGAAGCGGTTTTTGCATGGCTTCCTGTTATAAAAAGTCTTGCGGTCAGGCAAAATTTTGTTGCATTATCTGATTTCATGTGATATACTATCTGAGTATGCTGTGAATGTAGCATACAGATCAGCTGATACCCAGTGTCGGGACGCTCCAGCCCAGACTTGGTATTGAGCGATTACAATAGTTTAGAACAAGATGGAGGATGTTACAATGATTTCTAAGGAAAAAAAGCAGGCGATCATCGCAGAGTACGGCAGAAAGCCTGGCGATACCGGATCACCGGAAGTACAGATTGCAATTCTGACAGCAAGGATCCAGGAGTTGACTGAGCACTTAAAGAGCAATCAGAAGGATCATCACTCAAGACGTGGCCTTTTGAAGATGGTTGGTCAGAGACGTGGTTTGCTTGACTACTTGAAAGGGACTGACATCGAGGGATATCGTGCTCTGATCGAGAAGCTTGGTATCAGAAAGTAATTTTCGAATACTTATGCATTGGAAGGAGCGGGACTGTCCGCTCCTTTATGTGCATTAAACTAGTACCGCATTGTGCCTTATCCAGACAGAAATGACAGTGCAGCCGGAGCAATGGACGAGTCAGGGTGTATAGGCTGTTTCTGAGCACGCTCGGGTCTGACGATAGGATCTGCAGCGATAAGATCTGCAGAGATCTGCAGATAGAAGTTTGGCTCGAGACCGCTGAAAAGCTTATGAAGCTTCGTGGGTTTTTCAGTAGTTTCGGCAGGCTCTGTCTCAGAAAGCTCTTATCATGATCCTGGTTTGACGGTTCGTCTGAGACAGATTTCAGGAGGCTGATCTGCCGGAGGCAGGGATCAGGCCGGATCAGCAGACAGTACGGATATTGGAGCATGGAAAAAGAAGAAGTATGAATGAATAAAGAAAAGGAGAATTGTATCGTATGGAATACATGACATTCAGTGAGAAAAGAGACAAGTCCTACAAGGCGTACAGCATGGAGCTTGCAGGACGCACATTGACAATTGACATCGGAAGGGTGGCAGCGCAGGCAAACGGAGCGGCGCTGATGCACTACGGTGATACGACAGTGCTTTGTACAGCGACTGCATCGGACAAGCCAAGAGACGGCATTGATTTCTTCCCGCTCTCCGTTGAGTATGAGGAGAAGCTTTACTCTGTGGGAAAGATCCCGGGCGGTTTCAACAAGCGCGAGGGCAAGGCGAGCGAGAATGCGATCCTCACAAGCCGGGTGATCGACAGACCGATGCGCCCGCTGTTCCCGAAGGACTACAGAAATGATGTCACCTTGAACAACATGGTCATGAGCGTGGATCCGGCATGCCGTCCGGAACTGGTTGCCATGATCGGTTCGGCGGTGGTCACTTCTATATCGGACATTCCGTTTGACGGTCCGTGTGCGACGACACAGATGGGACTTGTCGATGGCGAGTTTGTAGTAAATCCGAATCAGGAACAGTGGAAGAACGGCGATCTGCAGCTTACAGTGGCGTCCACGAGCCAGAAGGTCATCATGATCGAGGCAGGTGCGAATGAAGTGCCGGAGGACAAGATGATCGAGGCGATCTACAAGTGCCATGAGATCAACCAGACGATCATCGGGTTTATCAACCATATCGTGGCTGAGGTTGGCAGAACAAAGCATGAGTACACAAGCTGTGCGATTCCCGAGGAGATGTTCGCCAGGATCAGGGAGATCGTTCCGCCTGAGGAGATGGAGGTTGCCGTCTTCACGGATGAGAAGCAGGTAAGGGAAGAGAACATCCGCAAGATCACGGAGAAGCTCGAGGAGGCATTTGCAGACAATGAAGAGTGGCTCGCGATCCTTGGGGAGGCGATCTATCAGTATCAGAAAAAGACAGTCCGCAAGATGATCTTAAAGGATCACAAGCGTCCTGACGGTCGTGCGGTCACACAGATCCGTCCGCTTGCGGCTGAGATAGATATCATTCCGCGCGTACATGGTTCGGCAATGTTCACACGCGGACAGACACAGATCTGTACGGTCACGACACTGGCGCCGCTGTCGGAGGTACAGAAGATTGACGGTCTTGACGAGAACGAGACGGCAAAGAGATATATGCATCATTACAATTTCCCGTCCTACTCAGTGGGTGAGACAAAACCGTCGAGAGGACCGGGACGCCGCGAGATCGGCCACGGTGCGCTGGCGGAGAAGGCGCTCATGCCTGTCATCCCGTCAGAGGAAGCATTTCCGTATGCGATCCGCACTGTGTCGGAGACATTTGAGTCAAACGGTTCCACTTCGCAGGGTTCGATCTGTGCATCTACGATGTCGCTGATGGCGGCAGGCGTGCCGATCAGAAAGCCGGTAGCGGGTATTTCCTGCGGACTTGTCACAGGCGAAACAGATGATGATTATATCGTGCTGACAGACATTCAGGGGCTTGAGGACTTCTTTGGCGATATGGACTTCAAGGTAGCCGGTACGAAGGACGGTATCACGGCTATTCAGATGGATATCAAGATCCATGGTCTGACAAGGCCGATCGTCGAGGAGGCGATCGCCAAGACAAAGGATGCCAGAATGTATATCCTGAATGAGATCATGATTCCCTGCATCAGCCAGCCAAGACCGACTGTCGGCGAGTATGCGCCTAAGATCATCCAGACCAAGATCGATCCGGAGAAGATTGGCGATGTTGTGGGTCAGAGAGGCAAGACCATCAACACGATCATCGAGCAGACCGGTGTCAAGATCGACATTTCGGATGATGGATTTGTAAGCATCTGCGGCACGGATCAGAAGATGATGGACAAGGCTTGCGAGATGATCAAGATCATCACAACGGATTTTGAGGCAGGTCAGGTATTTAAGGGCAAGGTTGTCAGCATCAAGGAGTTCGGGGCATTCCTTGAGTTTGCTCCCGGAAAAGAGGGTATGGTGCACATCTCCAAGATCGCGAAGGAGAGGATCAACCATGTCGAGGATGTGCTCACACTCGGTGATGTCGTCACAGTTGTGTGCCTTGGCAGGGACAAGATGGGACGCATCAGCTTTTCGATGAAAGACGTGGCACAGCAGTAAGCGGAATAAATTCAGATAAAGAGAAGGGAGACTCTTTCGGGTGGAGAGGAGTCTCCCTTTGTCATACATCTTTTCGCTCAAAGATCATTGCCTGAAATGTGGCGTTCCCGTCTCCGTTTTTGCAGGAGAATTGTACGTGCGTGCCGCGTATCTGGCAGAAACCGGCATGATTCAGCGCGCTGAGCAGACCGGCGTAGGTGTTGTCATCCTCGTAGCGCTCCACGCTGATCAGATGCCCGTGTGCTTTAGTCAGCGCCGCAAGCTTTGCCGCGTACGGTTTGTGGCGCTTTGCGTGTTCCCCGACCGACAGGAGGGCTGGTTTGGGTTCCTGACAGAGCGCTTTCCACGCGACGTTTTCGTGCACGGTTCGGCAGGAAAACAGTGTGTCATATCCTGTGTTTCGGACTGTTTCCGGAAGGGCAAAATGTGTGTTGGCTGTCTGGAGGTGCTCGGAGAGTTGTCTAGCCACAGCGACAGCATTTTGGGACAAGTCGAGTCCTGTGACGCGGGCGCCGGGATGCTGCAGTGCGAGAAAGCAGGTCAGAAGCCCGTTTCCGCAGCCGATGTCAAGGATATCTCCGGCAAAAAAAGCGTCATACTGGAGCAGGTATTCCAGAACCCTGCGGAAGAATATACGGTCATAAAAAGAAGCCGCCAAAAGGCTGAGCTGCAGATTCTGATTCCAGTAATCGACAAGCGCATCCTGGCGGTGGAGATAGGGCGTGTCCCCTGTCCCGGACACCAGCCGTTCCTCCGACTGGTCAAACAATTCTGTCAGCCTTTCAATGTGTCGTCCGCCGTCTGCCTGTCCAAAATGTGCGATCAGTGCCGTGTCAAGCTCGGAGATCCGGCGGATTCCGATTTGGGAAAGATAATCTTTTATAGCTGGATCATTCATGTAGGTTATCTCCTGTATTGGATTTGATAAAATCATTTTATCACAGACATATATGCAATTCCACGACATTTTTACTTTTTGTACACGATGTTCAGAAGAAAATTTTTAACCTGACACGATGTTGTCATATTTACTGTATTATACTATTATTATTCAGACACAGGAACGTGTATGCTGATCTGAAAACGATGTGACTGAGATACATTTTGTGATATGCGAAAGGAGAACGATCATGGCAAGACCGACAACAAAAGCGGATCTGATGGAGGCTGCGGAGAACAATTATGCGGAATTAAAGAAATTTATGGAATCTATGACAGAGCAGGAGCTGTCGACGCCCTTTGACTTCTCAAAGGACGAGAAGAAGAAGGAGGCACATTGGCAGCGGGACAAGGACCTCAAGGATATTTTAGTACATCTGTACGAGTGGCATCAGCTGACATTGGACTGGGTGCCATCAAACCAGCGGGGGGAGGCGAAGCCTTTTCTGCCGAAACCGTATACCTGGAAGACGTACGGGCAGATAAATATGTTTTTCTGGAAAAAGCATCAGAACACTACGCTGGAGGAGGCAAAGGAGATGCTGGAGCGATCCCACAGGGAGATCATGCAGCTGGCAGAGCGGTTTTCGAATGAGGAGCTGTTTGCAAAGGGGGTCTTTGACTGGGTGGGAAACAGTGCACTTGGTTCCTATTTTGTGAGCAACACATCGAGCCACTATGCATGGGCATTGAAGAAACTCAAGGCACACCGAAAAAATTGCAAGACAGGGGGATAAAAAAGAGGGAGCGCAGAACGACTCCCTCTTTCTGTATACATTATACCATATAAATGCCTCAAATTCAAGACTGGTAAAGCTCTGTGACAGGGTTGTTTCATGAAGGCTTCCAAACGACATCATTTATTATGAACTTGCTGTCAGTCGGTTCGGAATCTGGACAG
>ERZ808051.592-NODE-592-length-36292-cov-10.069005_pt1 | contig 36292 bp, 42 predicted proteins | sample MGYA00380199_ERZ808051 | MGnify/ENA primary metagenome ERZ808051 (study PRJEB31490, sample SAMN06133391) | mouse gut metagenome | isolation source: J11 | host: mice | place: China: Chengdu | collected 2015-05 ...
GACGGACACTACCACAATTCAGTCAGACAGTTCCTGCAGTGGTCAAACGGCGTAAAGAATTTCACAGGCGACAGGTTCTTACATAGATGGAGAAAGGCAGATTTGAACGAACTGCTTACAGATTATACATTGGTACAAGCCGCTGAATAAATTCAACAATAAATTCTTTAAAACCAGACACAGGCTAATCACTTGAAACATGAGTGTAGCATCAAAGCAAATTAGCCTTTAGGATAACGAGACAATCTACTTTATAAGAAAGAAAAGAGGTAATCACAATGAAGCAGATCACAAAGGTACGAAAAGCTGTATGTATTATGGCAAATGAGCTAAAAAAGTTGGGCTATTCCTTATCACAGGCGTTTAAGAAAGCTTGGGCACAGGTAAAGAATACAATGAAGGTTCGTGCAGCAGGCACTACTTTTGAAAACAGACAGGAGCGTCTACAGTTTTTAAAACAGTTTCACCCAAATGATCTGTCCGTAACACTGGAAAGAGAACCAGACAATGAATTTGATAATAATGCCATTCGGATTGTTGTACATATCAGACCTATTTCACGGCGGACAGTTATCGGATATGTACCCAAAGGACTTGCAAAGGAACTTTCTAAAGTGATTGATATGGGGATTCCCGTCAGGGCTGCTTTAATACAGATTATTGGTGGCTATAGTTATAAGGAAGCATTGGGGGCATTAATAGATATTCGAATATGATCACACGGCAGAGGGTGGACAACCAATTCCACCTAATGCCACATCACTATAATGCAGCCGATGAGCGTTCCAAGCCGCTATGAGAAATTGCAGAGGATAGTACATATTAATCAGCCATATTTACAAGGAGGAGATACCATTGAACGAAGTAAAAAGTTTCATTAAGGCAGACAGGGGCAGACTCACACAGGTGATCGAGTACGGCACGGGGACAAGCGTCGAGATCCCCCTGAACAATGACGGAAGTGTCCGCTGGTATGAGGACAAGCCCAGGCGGAACAACAACTGAATAATGATGGTAGGCGAATGGTTTTGTGGGGTTCAAATCCCCACGCGCCTATTACCAATTAATAATAAGGAAGGAGTTGGAACAGCAATGACAGATAAAGACTTATCACCTTTGCAGTTGCGGATCTTAGACACCTATTACGCTGATAAAGCGAAAATGCTTCACAGGGTAGTTGACAGGATCCTGTCTAAGTTTGGCGGACTTACATACAAGGATAAAGGTGATTTCTACTCTCTTGCTAATGAAGTATTTGCGGACGTGATACAAAGATATGATGGCGAACAGTCATTTGACGGATTCCTGTATTCGTGTCTGTCAAACAAGATCATGTCAGAGATTACCAGACGGAACTGTGAAAAGCGTAAAGCGGACAGAATGAGCATTTCAGTAAATGCAGTCAATGATAAAGGCGAGGATTACAGCTTACTGGATTGTATTCCGTCAGATTTTGACACATTCGAAGAGGTAAGCAAGCGTCAGGAAAACGGGCAGTATCAAGACCGTGTACAGCAATACATATCAAAGTTATCTAATCAGCAGGTCAATATATTGAATTTATTGATTGATGGATACAAACCCTTTGAAGTACGGCGGATATTGGAACTGTCACCAAAGGAATATGCGGACAACATGCAGATCATGAGAAGCTACGAAAATGTGAAAGTATTGTTTTAAGTTTAGGAGATGGAGGGAATCACAATGGCTAAGATTAGGAAACAGACATTCAGCCTTGACCAGTATTTGAAGCTGATCAAGGAGGAGAAAATCAGAAGCGATCAGGATTGTCAGAGATTATCTGGGCAGTGGAATGCGAATATGGTCAACGAGTTAATCTATACCGTTCTGACAGACAATTACATTCCACCGATCATTCTGGGTGAGGAAACAGTAAACAGTATTGTCAGGCAGTGGGTGATTGATGGACTGCAGCGTTCAAGCTCTCTTTCAATGTTCAGGTATGGCAACACAAAGATCACGAAATCTTTAGATGAATACACGGTCACATACCAGCGGAAAGTTACAGACGGGAACGGAAATATTCAGAGGGATGAAAACGGCGAGATCATTTGGGAAGTAGCCGAATTTGACATCAGAAACAAGACCTATGCACAGCTGCCAGAAGAATTGAAAGATCGGTTCAGTGAATATCAGGTTGAAACAGTCATTCATCAGGAGTGCGACACGACGGATATTTCAAAGCTTGTAAGGAAGTATAACAACCATACAGCCATGAACAGCGCACAGAAGGCTTTCACGTATGTTGACGCTTTTGCACGGGAGATCAGGGAGATCACAGCGAATCGGTTTTTCTTAGATGTATACACATGCAGCAGGAATGACAAGAAAAATGGGACAATTGAACGGGTTGTAGGCGATACAGTTCTGCTTTGCAATTATTCAGACCAGTATAAGAAAGAGACGATACAGGGCTTTAAATGGTTGAACGAGAACGGGACTATTTCAGATTTTGAAAGCGTGAATGACTTGCTTACAAGACTGACTGCATCAATAGAATCCACAAAGGAAATCAGGACACTGTTCAATAGCAAGCATACACATATCTTTGTGGCAGCATTCAAGGCATTTACTGAACTGGGACATAAGGATCCAGAGTTTGGGAAGTTCCTCAATTGGTTTATAGATGGTGGAAGTGAGACAGAGATTGACGGGGAATCATGGAATGAGCTGGGGACAGACCGTTCAACAAGGGATACAGGCGTTGTACATAAGAAACTTGATTATCTTGTATCATTGATGGGACTGTATTTCAAGGAGATCAGGAAAGCGGCATAGACACAATGTAGCGGAAATATGGGGCTGTTGGAACATGAACAGCCCATCATAAAGAAAGTAGGGAAAATATGTTTACAATTTCAGATATTTTACAGGATATAGACCGTGGCTGTCTGTCAAATAACATGGTAGAGGACAGGTTTTCATATAGGATTGTCTTTTTCGTGAATGAAAATGGAAGAGGAACAAAGCACTATATCGATTCAAAGTATGGTGATCTGCGAAAATCTCTTGAAAGCATTATCAGAGAAAATTTGTCAGTAACAAATAGCATTGTACTTGCGGCAGCAACAACGAGAAAAAATGGGGAAACAGTTTCCTTGCTGAGCAGGTCATATGCATTCAGCCTGGAAGAATATTTCCGTCAGATATATGGAAGATGCAAAAGTGATATCGGAAACAGAAATATTACATATGGCAGGTACGCAGTTCAGTAAAGCAATGGAAAATTTAAGTGTGGCGGTTGGATATATCTGACTGTCACACAGAAAGGATAAGGAAAGTTGAATGTCAAAGTATTATATTATCATCGCTCATGATGGTACAGAAGTGATAGATGCTACATCGGATGCAGAAAATCGGATGAATGCAATGGACAGTGCGGAAAGAAGATATAAAAGGGACTGTGAACGCAGGAATAAGCGGCATGGTAAATTTGCAAGGAATCCATTATACAGATTAGCCGGATTATGCGGCATGATCTGACACGATATAGGCAGATGGAAAATTTAAAGGAAAGCGAGGTGAAATTCATGTCTGAAAGAGATCTTTATCTCATGTTTCTGCCACAGATAGCGGCATTGATTGTCAGTTGTCAGCAGATGGATCATGAAAGAATAGAAGAAGGAAACAACGGAATCAACACCAGATGATGCTATGGGATTCATGGAGAAGGTGATTGCAGTAGTTGACAGTCATTTGGGACACCAGATCAGCGCCTGAGAGGAGAGGAAGGGGATTGTATGAGTAACGCTGTATACGTATCTTTAGATGTCAGACTGACAGGTCAGAGGATCCATAATGTAATGAAAGAGCGTGGATATACTGTGAGACAGATTCAGGAAATACTTAACTTATCATGTCCCCATCCTGTATACAGATGGATTCATGGTCATGCCCTTCCATCAACTGACAATCTTTACAGGCTGAGCAAGATCTTTCAGATACATATGGAAGATTTGCTTATTGAGGTTGATACAGGGCATAAGGTGGATAAGTCAGAATGAAATGTTGGGGAGTGATGCGGCTCCCCATGGATAATGAGATTGGAGGTTTTGAAATGAAGGAACAGACATATAAGGGACAGACTTTTCTTGAAAATGCGAATGAAGCAGCAGGGAAGATCAGGGAAATATATCATATATTTGGTGGCTATGGAAGTACAAGCAGTCCAGAAGGAGGATTACTTGGTGATGTGTATGAGTGTTTAGCTGATATGATTTCGTCATATCTTGCCCCTATTACAGGAACAGAACTTAATAGCGATGAACTTAATGATATAACATGTAAAATAATGTACATGAATAAGGAAAGGATAGGAGATTTTATCAAGGAATACTGCAAAATATCAGCATAAAATGATCCAGTAAATTTAAAATATGGAGGTATAAAGGAAATGAGAAACACTGATTTGTTACAGGAAACATTCAATCTGTTGGATAAGCGTTATGGAATCAATAAAATAAGGCGTGTTGACGAACTTCCACAGACAAAAGACAGTATTGTATCTACAGGAATCATAGGGCTTGACATGGCACTTGGAGTCGGAGGCATCAAAAAGGGCAGTATCATTGAGATTTATGCGCCTGAAAGTGCGGGGAAGACTACGCTTGCCTTACAGATATGCAAGCAGTACCAGAAACAGGGGAAGCCAGTGTTATACATAGATACAGAACGAACACTGACGCGAGAGACAATTGAAAGCATGGGAATAGAATCAGAAAATTTTTATCTGATACATGTATGTAACCTGGAGATGGCTCTTGAAGTGTGTAAGGTAGTCGCGCAGATGACAGCTTTCAGTGCGGTGGTAATTGATTCACTGGCTGGACTTGCACCAAAAGCACAGATAGATGGTGATGTTGGGGATTCTCATCCAGGACTATTTTCAAGGATTATGTCAGATGCATTACCAGTATTGACAACATATCTTGATGATAGCGGCTGTACGCTTATAGTAATAAACCAGATACGGGAAAAGGTTGGTGTCATGTTTGGGAATCCAGAACATGCGACAGGTGGACGGGCTTTAAAATATTATGCAACAGTAAGGCTTGATATACGCAGGCTTGAATTTATCAGAAACAGTGGTGATGAAATTGGATGCAGGACAAGGGTTAAGGTTGTTAAGAATAAGATTGCGCCGCCACTCAAAGAGACAGAATTTGATATTATGTTCGGCGAAGGAATCTCTGTTGAAGGTGATATACTGGACAATGCTGTTGAAAAGGGGGTTATTACTAAATATGGCGCATGGTTTTCTTATAATGGAAACAGAATTGGACAGGGAAGGGAAAATGCGAAACAGTATTTAAGGGAACATCCGGCAGAGATGGAAGAAATAACTGCAAAGTTGAGGGAACAGATTTTTGGGGTTTAGTATTTTGTTTTGGCACTTTTGGCACTGGCGGGAATATTCTGCCAGTGCTGACTGCGGAAAGGATAGGACATGATAAGTAATTATAGATTTGAAGATATCGAAATACAAAATAGCTTTGAAGATGGGGTAACTGACATGATTTATTTTCCAGTAACTGATTCAGAGGATTTTCCAATGGAGATAAGAGAAAAGACAGAGGAAATCATTGATTACATAATACATACTCATAAGCTGGATATATCCAAGTTACGCCTGAATGCAAGGATAATTGTTTATTCTGATATAAACTGTAACTGGTTGAATGAGATTTCTGTTATGATATCAGATTACAGCGCAGATGCATTGGATGATGCATGGATTGAGGAAGTACACAGTATAGGACATGAAGATCCGCTGTATGCACCACTGAAGGCATATGTCATGAAGCGGATGGAGGAAATATTGTTTCAGTGCTGAATGCGGAAAATTCCGCCGTGAAATGATGGGGGAATACAGGTTGCAAGTATTGTAAAGAAAATCAGGTGATTTCATTTACAGTTTAAAGAAAGGAATTTTACAAGGAAATCATGTCGGATAAGTATTCTTTTTGTAAAGAAAATGCAAACAGACTTTTTCTTTACATTTTGCTTACTACATTGGAAATTTTAAAGAAATAATCAGTTGTAGTAAAAGGTGCGGAGGTGAGTAGGAAATGGATTACGGATATGCACGCTGTTCCACTAATGAATCCAGACAGGATATAAACCGACAGCGAAGGGAATTGAAAAATATGGGGATCAAAGAGGATAATATCTTTTTTGAATATGAAAGTGGGACAAAAGATGACAGGAAAGAATTAAATCGTCTGATGCAGATTGTAAAGCCGGGAGATTCTATAACGTCATTGGAAGTAAGCCGATTAACGAGAAGCACACAGAAGCTATGCGAGATTATCAAAGAGGTGCAGGAGAAGCAGATTAAGCTTGTGATTGCCGGAAGTATTACAATTGATTGTTCTCCCGGAAAAGAATTAGATGCAATCAGCAAAGGAATGATGCTGATGTGGGGAGTTTTTGCGGAACTGGAAAGGGATATTATAACGGCAAGGATACGATCTGGAATGTCAAATGCACGATCCAAGGGGGTAAAATTAGGAAGACCACAGACCACAATCGAGACACTGCCATATAACTTTTTGAAGTATTATCCAATGTTTCAGAATGGAAGTATTAATTTGTCGGAGTTATCAAGGTTATCCAGTATTAGCAGACCAACGCTTTACAAGTATTTAAAAATAGTGGGTGTTAATTCCCCATTATAATAAGGAAGAAACACATACAGGAATGCACGGATAGGATCATAAAATTCAAGAAAGGACAGGTGATTGTATGGCTAAAGTAAAAGCAACTACTAGGCAGGGTGAAAGGACATTAGGCAGGGTATATGATTTTATCGTGGAGTATATGACCGCGAATTTGTATTCTCCTGGTGTTCGCGAAATTGGTGAAGGTGTGGGACTGGCTTCTACAGCAAGCGTATATTATTATCTTGAAATATTGGCAGACAGGGGACTGATTGAAATGAAGGAGAAGGCATCCAGGGCAATCAAATTAGTAGGATATCATTTGGAAAAGGATAAGAAATAGACCAGAAAATTTAGCAGGAGGGATTGATATTGAGAGAAGTAGAAGGACTGGAAGAGAATGAGACGTTCTATTATGGTTTGCTATGTGGAATCAAGATTTTTCAGCAGAAGATTATTACGGCACATAAGAGAAGAGAACATTTGATGATTGATGGTAATGTCTACTATGTTCAAAGTGGCAGGGAACGATTGCAGGAAATGCTTGATAAGATATGCAGATAAGACAATTGGGAGGGATTACAGTGGGAAGACCAAAGTGGGAAAATAAAGGGTGGGGTTCCAGAACTATAAGCAGACAGGATAAGAAAGATTTGCGTATATTAGCGTCTGATTTTGGATTGTTACATAGGAAAGATGTACAGGAGATTATTCAGAATTGCAAAAGCTATTCAGAAGGTCATCAGAAACTAATGAGAGTATATTCAACGGTATATTTGTGATGATGGGAGGATTCAGTCAATGAGCAATAACAATCTGAATCAGGCAAGGGAATGCTGTCTAAGGGAAAATAATCTATGCGGCAAAACAAAACTGTGTGAGACAAGTTGTCGGTATATGAGAAACATAGCAAGATTATGGGACGGATTCTGTGATACGCCTGTTGAACATGATGGGTGTATAAAAGAAGAATGGAACACGTTTCCCATAGGGACAGCCAGGGCGAATATTGTGGACTGGTTTTGTAAGACTTTTGAGGTGGATATTGATGCTTTAAAGGAAATGACAGAGAGAGAAATTAATACTGATATCGGAGATCACAGGCAGAAGAGTGTATATGAAATATATGCGGAACAGACGACAGTTGAGGAGATGGAAAAGGCTTGGAAGACTTTTCAAAAGGAAAAATAAAATACGTGGATAGGGTATAAAAATTTAAAAGACCGCTTGCATATAACAAACGGTCAGTGTATAATCTACTTAGAAAGGTTGATCGGAATTGATTTCCGATTGCCCTCAGTAAAAATGATTAATAAAGAATAAGCATTCTCACTTTAGGCGGTAGGGATGCTTATTTCTTTTTATTATGATTGTCTAAATATGACAGAGCCGCAAAGACTACCAATAAAAGCGTAAGCACTTCTAAAGTATTCATAGGGCATCACCCTCTTTCTCTTTCGTAAGACTAGAGGGCAAATCATATCGGAAAATCGCATCCTGCTTTCTTTTCAATTATACAAGCTCATTATAGCATATGGTTAGATAGGGTTCAATCAGAACAGGGGAGAATTTGTTGTTCCAGCAACAGAGATTTTATTCCTATATTAATATAGCAAATTAAGTTCGGATTGATATTCGGTGTGGTACTCTAATTATTACATTTGTAATATATATAGAGAATAAAACATAGTAAAATAGTAGGAATTATTCTGACAACTTGTTTATAATACAAGTAGATGTTTTATAAAAAATTTTTAGGTGTTCGGTAGAAGCTGTGAAGAAGTTGTATTAAGCCTTAATTTTCAATAGTTTTTAATAATAAGAGTGTCTACAAATGTAGTACGAATGATGATATTATGCTCTGATTTGGGTGGAGTTCGGATTTTTGCTGATTTTACGGGGAAAATTGAAGTTTTTTGATGGGTGAATTTGGGTAGTGGATTTTGTGGGTGGAGGGGCTGGAATGCCTGAATTATCAAGGGATTGGAGAGTGGAGAGGGTGAAAGGTATGAAAAAATCACGGTTCGAGATAGTGGCGAATTTAGTTTGGTAGTCAAAGTAATTATATTGTAAAATATTCTTTTACATATAAATTGTGAAATTATTCCAATTCTCTTCTTGACAACTTATAATCAAAATGATACTATCAAGAAAAGAAAATGCAAAACACTTATTTTAAGTACAAGAAAGAGAGGAATTAATTATGAATATACTTGTAATAGGAAATGGTTTTGATTTGGCTCATGATCTTCCAACTACATATCAAGATTTTCTGAAATTTGTTGAGGTAATGAAACAGGTTTTAAGTGGAGAAACAGAGGCAAGCCGTATTGATTGGAAAGATATAGACTATAGAATCGAGGAACAAATTAGAAATATCTTACTTCTGGGCTCTGACGAGATTATTTTACAGAAAAGGAAGTGGGAAAAACTTATAGCGGATAACAGTTGGATTGAATACTTTTTACAATGTCAGAGTTATATCGGTGAAAACTGGATTGACTTTGAAAGTGAGATTAGCAAGGTAATACAGGAATTTGATAATAATCTCGAAAATGTGGATTTGAATAGTAATGCTTACAGAGAGAAGTTGCCTAATGATTTTTTGAGGGATTTTTTTGTAAGAAACATGGAGGCATTGCATGACAGTATACAGCTTATGTTTGCAAAGGAAATAGAAGAAAAGAACATAAAATTTAGTGTATCAGAATATAGTGAACGCCTGAAGAAATATGAGGAACTTTATACGATAGAAGAATCACAGGAAATTGAATATAAGGAGATTATCAGAAGGTTGGAAGTGGATTTGAATAAACTCATCCTTGCTCTTGAAATATATATCGCTAATTATGTGGATAAACTTATAGTGGAACAGAAATCTCCTGATATTATACAGCTTCTTGAAGAAGTTGAAGAATATGAACGACTCGATACATTCATTAGTTTTAATTACTCACATACCCTGAACAGGGTTTACGGGGTGGAAATAAAGCAAACAGACAACGGCGGAAATTTTGATTTTATCCATGGTGAGGCAAGGACAGATGCTTCTGGAAATAATATGATCTTGGGGATTGATGAGTATATAAAGGGTAAGAAGAAAAACAAAAACCTGCTTTTTCTTGCATATAAGAAGTATTATCAGCGGATTTACAAGGAGACTGGGAATCAGTCAAAGTGTTGGGCAGATACAATTAAAAAGGATTATACCAGTTATAAAAAAAAGATTAAGGAAGCAAAAACAAGAAGCCTTTATCATGATTCGGCAAGTAATCCACTTGTTTCAATAGGTTACGTTCGTGTGCCAAATGATGCAATCTATAATATACACAATCTGTATATCTTTGGTCATTCATTGGATATTACGGACAAGGATATATTGAAGTCTTTGATTCTTAATAATAATGTACATACTATGATTTTTTACCATAACGAGGAAACCCATGCCAAGCAGATTGCAAATCTTGTGAAAGTAATTGGGCAAGATGAATTGATTAGGAGAACTGGAGGAAGCACAAAGACGATTGAATTTAAACAGCAGGAACCCATGATACCTATAGATGGTCAATAGCTTTGTAAAAAGCTCAATAAGCTTAATTATTTCAGCAAGTCACAAGCCAAAACGCCGACTTAGCACCATTTAGCCCATTTGGTCTAAGTAGAGCATAATTACTTAGAATATCAAATTACACATAGCAAATTTTTGGAAGGAAATATAGATATGAAAGAGAAATTATCAATAGAAGAATACGAAGAAATCAAACAATTAGTAGATAGTGCTATATATGCATCAAATAAAAAAGAAGCACAAAAATATATAAACAATATTAAGTCATATAGATACGCCTTATGCGGTAATGCAAACAATATTTTAGGAGAATTAATAGGTTATGTTGAAACTGCGTCAGGAAGGGTAGCCAATAAAGAACATTGGATAGAATGTGTAAAAGATAGACTTTATGTATTGGGGAGTTATGGGGTAGAAAAATAAATATGTGTATACCGTTTATAGCGATTTGAACAGTCAGTGTGACCATACTGGACACAATATGACCAAATAAAGCCATTTTCAGTTCATATATTAGTAAAGAATCCAGTAAAATCAAGCATTTCAGGTATGGGACCCGGTTGAATCCCTTAATTTTCCTACATTCTTTATAAAATTGGTGCTGAAAAATGCTGTTTTGCGGTATTTCAGCGACCACGTTAATATTTGCATGATGGAATAAATAAAGCCGGTCTCAGTTAGTGGAGGCTGGCTTTATCACTGAAAGCTGTATAACTTAAAACTGTGATTTCATTGTCCAAATATCTACTCCCGGACATCAAAACTTCGTGCCTTGATATCAAATAACTTTGGTCGGCGAAAGAATGATCCCGCCAAAGATAGGAAAGCTTTGGCTACCTATGTTGAATTAAAAGGATATGGACAAGGCAGACCAGAAAAAGGTGCCAATTTGGCATGTTTTTCTCTTGATGAAATCGCCAAGGGGCTCAATATGTCTAAGCGTAATCTTCAAAGAGCCTTATGAATAGAACGTAATCTTACAGATTCAATGAAAGAATTATTAGATATCAGCAACAAAATAAAATACAGATCTCCAAGAAACAAAACTACCAAACACGCACTAAAACGTGTACTGGTAGTTTTTTGTATGCCAATTCCCATATTTACCATAAAATACAAACAAATATTCCGAACAAATATACGAAAATAATATTGACAAATACAATCACCTGTTCTATACTAATCATCAAGGAAACACAAAATTAAATAAAAAGACCTATCCTCAAACGGTGTTGGCGCACCATCGGACAGGCCTTCTTAATCAAAAACACGCAAAAATGCGCTTAAATCATTATTACATATCCATGATCCAATTTCAAGTGATATCCGCGCATTTCTGCAATGTTTCCAGTAGTAATCATTTCCACGAACACTAATTTTGTGGAAAAACTTTAGCAATTTAATAGAAGTAGTTGATAAACCTTATAAATTTTTACAAAGTATAGGGCTTTATTAAATTCGCTCTGAAAAGAGAAATGAAAAATACTTAAACTATATACTTCTACATTTGAGATGAAAAATATTTAAAATATTTTGTCTCTGAATGGAGAAATAATTAGAAGTAATAATTACAAGAAAAAATTTCTCCACAAATGGGGAAGTGAATTATTGAGGTGATTGATATGCATACAGTAAAAGTAAAACAGAAATACAATTATGGAATTTGTCATTATAAGTGGAGGTATACAGGGAAGGTGAAAGAGAAGTTTGATACGTCGTGAAATGTGAGACTGGAAAGCCTATATATTTTTAGGTTTTAAGGAAATGTCAGATACAGCCTAATTTTATGTATCTACAATATCATGAATATACAAGGAGTAGACCAAAGAAAGGGGTGATATATGTGTATGAAATGAAACGTAGAAAGGGAAATGGATATGTGACACAGATATATGAATTGAATCGGTTGGATTATTTGATCTTAGGAACTTTGTATAAGGGTAATTTTAAAGATTATTACCATGCAATAACCATTGCAGAAATGTTGGAATTAAACAATGGTGCTTTGGGTGCAAGAATGACCATATATAAGAAATTGCAAAAACTGGTCAAGGAAGGATACATAAGCAAAGGAATTATTGATAATCACAGCGACACCTATTATTTGCTTGAGAAAGGCTTAAGAACAGTTGAAGGAGGAAAAGAAATATGAGCTTAAAGAATGATGTATTGTTTTTGGGATTAGGGAATTGCGGCTGCAAACAGGCGAAGGCGTTCTACGAAATGGGATATAAGGCTATGTTTGCCAATGGCAGTGAACAGGATTTGAAAATTTTAGGTGACGTTCCTAATATTTATCGACTGAGAAATTTTGACGGATTTGGCGGACATCGGGAAAGGGCTTTAAAGTGTCTTGCAGAAAATGGTGATTTTGTAGAAGCTTTACAGAAAGTAAAAGAAAAGATTATTTTTGTGCTCCATTCAACAGCAGGTTCAACAGGATCGGGAACAGCACCATATATTGAGGAATTATTGACAGAAGCAAAAGACGAAGAGGGTAGATCAGAAAAGATTGTATGTCCTGTGCCCACTCTTCCGGCTTTTAATGAGCCAATAGGTAAAAAACAAAGCGCATATAAAGCCATGATGGATATACAGGAAATGAAAGAGATGTTGGGGGCGACATTTTTCATTAATAATAATAGTACCAAAGATTACGATCGTATTAATGGTAACTTTGCAAAGATACTGGACAGTTTTCTCACTAATGATTCTTATGGAAAGCTGAATAATTTTGATGAATCAGAGAAAATCGAAATGTTACGGCAATCAGGAGCAACAGTTTTAGGACTGTTTGGTAAAGAACATGACAGGACGTTTATGTTGGAACGATTGACAAAGAATGGTATCTTTGCGCCAATAGAGATCAACAAAATTTGTGGTGATATTACAGTTGTTCATAGTGGTTCGGATAGTTCTGATATAACTGTAGAGGATGTTATAACTGAATTTGGAAAGCCATTTAATATCTTTGAAGGGTACAATAACGGAAACTCTACATTGATATGTGTAAACGGTCTTGATTATCCGGTGACACATATTAAACAGTTGGGAGAACTGGCACAACAGGCTTTTAATGAACGCAACAGAAATAGAAAGAGTGCTGAAAAGTTATCTGATTTGGATTTTATGAAAGATGAAACACAAAAAGTAATACCAGAAAAGAAAGCTTCTACAAAATTGGATATGTTACGTATGCGCATGAAGAAATAACAAGTATATGTTAAGGAAATGTCAGAGTAATACAATGATAATACCTATAGCATACGCAGAGCATTTCAAATAAACAACGGGTGGGATATTCCGTCTCACCCATATAAAAAGCGAAAAGAGGGTGATCTATATGTTAGCAATACTACAACTAATATTCAAATTTATACTGACTTTCAGTGCTGTATTAGGTGTGGTGTTCATGATCGTGTGCACGGCATTTGTAATTATATCTTTAATTCGTAGTGATATAAAGATCAGTATGATTAAAGATGCAACAGAAAAACAGGACAAGTAAAAGTAGAAGTATACAGTAGACGACGATATTTCTCGTCGGATATTGATACATAGATATTCACAAATTAAACAAAAAATGGAGGAATTACTATTATGACAAACAATCAGATTAACACAATTAACAGGTATTTTGACAGCAAACACATGGACAGAAGGCAGTTAGAGGCAGTATTGGATTTTGACAATCTAACAATGGATGAAAAATATATATCAGAAATTAGGGAGCTGTTTAAATCCAATGAGGATGAAGCTGGCGAAGATATCATTAAAGGTTATGTGCGTTTTGTGAAGTCAAGAAGCGATTCAGGTGTGATTACATGGGACGAATTTATGACAAGGTTAGATGTTCTTGCTCTTGAATATTCAGATTTTGGCATCAGAGTGCAGCGATTCAGTAAACCAGCATATTGGGAGATATTTTTCAACCATTTTGATATTACTGATTACGAGGACGGTGACGTTAAATTGACTTTTAACCAGAAATGGTATGAGGATGCAGAGACAGAAATTGCGTATAAATTTTTGTCAGATCAGGATATTAATATGGATTCAGAGAACGACAATATCATGTCACAGGTTGCGGCAAAGTGGGGCAAATTAGCAGACGATGAAAAAGACAATATCATTTCGGCACTTAATACATTCTATGTTACCCATTATGTAGATAAATCAAGGATTGATATTATGAAAAGTTCCATTAAGAGAATCACGATGAGCAATGCCGATCTTGTTCCTGAAGTAGGTTTGAGGGATTATAATGTTGAATTTACAGATGGGAGTTTTATAGGCTTACGGTTCTAAATATAGAAATAACAATCATAGGCAGTATCTTATCATGATGCTGCCTGATAATAAAAATATTAAAGATAAAGGAGATTTTAAACATGAAAGGTACAGTAAAATGGTTTGACAAAGGGTATGGATTCATTACAGATTCAGAGGGCAAGGAACATTTTGTCCATCATAGCAATATTGTAATGGATGGATTTCGGCATTTGAATGAAGATGATATTGTAAATTTTGAGTTGGGAGCCGGTAAAGATGGACGTGAACAGGCAATCAGTGTACAGCCAGTTTTGACAATGAAAATGGTTAAGGATTCGCTGAGAAAAGAAAATTTTCACGTTGTAACTATGAAGGATGCTTACGGCGTGACAATGTATCAGGTATCAGACCATAATAATGTGCTTCAATCCAGCGATCAGGGTATGTCATTCTTAGATTTAGCGGCTTTTGCAGGGTTTGACATAGAAGGTTTAGCGGATTAAGGGAGGAACTACTATTATGACAGTAGAAACATCAGAATTTTTAAAGGCATTATCAGAACACAACAAAACTACAAATGGCTATCAGATTCACTTAAACAGTGCAGATCTTGATGACAAAAGTGCAAGAAATATCGGTGTTGAAATAGGTGATCTGTATTTCACAGAATGCAGTACATTAAAGGATACAATGATTCTTTGTTTCGGTAACATGAATAAAAAGCCTGTTGGCAAATCAGAAGAAGGAACAGACTTGTATCCGATCGAGATTAACACAGATTTGTTTATTGACATTAATCAGATTGAAGTTGTTGAACAGAGTGAGGATTGTGCGGACTGGTTTAATATTCCTTCAGCAAAGGTGTTTAATGTCTACATGCTGCCAGAAGATGACAATTTAAATGGAAATCGGAATGTGATCTCGATCGGACTTATTGAGTAAATACAGGAGGACATGCAATTGAGTAAAGAAGAGATTGTAAAAATATTTAAAGAAATTGCAGATAAGGTTGAAAGTGGTGAGGTGACTGTTTATTGCAAATCAGTATTTACATCTATACCATTTACGACAGTGATTGATTATATGGAGTCTGCTGACAAAAGCGAATTGGAATTTACATATAAACCTCATATGATGGCAGAATTGGCACCTACGGTAGTAATACATTCATCAGAAATCGAGGATGTTATTCTCGCATTGGCAGAGCGTGAGGATTTATTTGGTGAATATGAGATTAAATTTGTAGGAGCAAATGATATTTCGATAACTGCTACAATCAAAATGAAAGAAAATCTACAGTTTGAATTACTGAAACTGAAAGAATAACAGGTAATTAAAGTTTTAAGGCGGTATGTTCAATTCAGTAATATGCCGCCTGTAAAAGAAAAGGAGCAATGATACACATGCGACGAAAAACCACAACAAAACAATTACAACAGGCAATTAAAGATAACTTGCTACATATCACAAAAGCAGAAAAATACAGCAAATCAACACGCAAAACAACGACAATATCAACAGATACATTCAAAGAGAGTTTAGACTTCCTTTGTGAGTCGATATTTGCAGACTGTGTTGGTTGGCACTATGAACTGAATCATGAGACAGGTAATTATGAAGTCGAAACTGGACGCATGGACGGAGATAGTGATTTCATATTTATTGCACATTTGTGTGCGTGTGATGGAGTGAAAGTTGAAAGTGGTGATAAGATTTTAAATGTGATTGAGGAGGAATGAAGTATATGAAGAAGAGTGATATTAAGGACTACATGATAGTGGAAACAGGCTTTGAAGATGGCAGGTATATTGTAATGGGTAATTCAATAGTTGATGATGAATTGAAAGGATTTTCACTTGATGATTTTGACGAAAATCTCATATATAAGAAAGAAAAACCGTACAGCATATCAAAAGTATATGAGTCGGTAAAACTGGATTTCCCGTTTGAATTGAATATTGAGAAAATTTTTAAGGAACAGAGCCCAAAGCTTTTATGGAAAAGGAAACCAACACCAATAAGCAAAAAAGTTTTAGGGCGTATGAATAAGGCACAGATGCAGAAATATTTATCAAATATAGTGTATCCATGCATTATAGTTGAATGATTAAGGGGGGATATATCATGAGCAAAAGAAGATATGAGATACCGTTACATACTAAAGTAGAAATTATATCAGAAGGAAATAATTACAATGGCAGAATTGGAACATTAGGAGCAAAAGATCCTGATGGATTACTAGCACATAAAGTAGTATTTGGCAATGGTGAATTTGATATTTTCATGGATGATGAATTTATTCCATTACAGAATATCATAACTATTGATGATTTGGAGTATGAAACTTTAAAACAGGTATTTAATACTCATTGCTTTTATGAAACGGATATTATTGTTGTTAGGCAAAGGTATTTTTCTTTCGATGAAATTGAAAGGGCATACATAAAACATTGTAATGATTTGGCATCATGGGCGAATGGAACATATGAAATTAAAGAGGAAGAAGATTATGATACAGAGCATAGGGAAGATATTCTAGGATTGCTTGGGAGGATGTTTGAAAATAATGACGGCGGTGCTAATGCCATTGGAGAAACTATTATGTGGGAACAATGGTGGATTGAAGGATTAAGAAATTACTGTACAAAAGGAAGTATAAGAAGTAGATCACGATATTTTAATCCTGAAGCAAAGATTCAAACTATATTTATTTAGAAGTTAGAGGGAGGAACGAGATATTTCAGATAGAAAAGCAACATCAACAGATAAACTCATAAAGGTTATTACAGAAGGAAAGGCAGTTATAAATAATGTTTTGTGCTATCAAATATTACATAGTCATATAAAGGTTTACTCGATAAGCGATAGTAAATATATAAAAGCTTTAATGGCATTAAGATCAAATTTATTTGCAACAACATTAAGTTGGGAATATGAAAGAGTGAATAACTCTACATTTGGTGAATTTATGATTTATTGTAATTGTGGAAAAATGAAATATGGAGCAGGATATTCTGCACATTTGCAAGTGAATGATGATGTGAGTACCGATGAAGTAGAGAAAATGTTATTAATAGAAGAATGAAAGTGAGGAATGATCAATGAGAGGATTTGAAATATCACCAGATTGTATGCTTGAAAAATCAGCAAAAGCAATAACAAAAGAATTATTAAATGGTTCTTTTGTTATTGGATGCGATTATAAAAATAAACAGTTGGTTTTAGAGAATGTTTTTCATTATACAAAAAACCAGAGAAGGATGGAGATTTATACATTATTTCCTGATGAACATAATGAAAAAAGACAATTGAGGCTTGAAAATGCAGTCGTATTTTTGACTTCTAATAATGTTATAAGTGATATTATGAAAATCTTACACATGGGAATAAATGAATATGATTTATTTATCATTGATAAGTATAAAAACCTTTATACAGAAATAGTGTATGACAAATATGGTGGAAGCATGAAATTAGCATAGATATTGAAGGGAGAGGGCAATTATTACAAGCAGAAAACGAGGAATAAAAAATACAGATATACCTATGTATACTGTAAGGTCATTAGAGTTAATGAATTGGCTGTGCCATAGAGGATTTACCGTAATGAAAGTGTTAGATAGTGACAAAAATCCGCAATTCAAAATCTTTTTGTTTCAGGATTCAAAAGAAATTAGAAATGCAGTTGACGGATATCTTGCAGAACGGGAGGTGTGATCCTTATTGGCTAACAGTAGCAAAAGCAAATTGTTTTTTTCAGATATTATAGGAGATAAATACAAGTTATGGGATAAAGAGTTTATCATTTTAGATGGCGGTACTGGTAGTGGAAAAACATATTTTATTCAGTATATTTTAATTCCATATGCAGAAAAACTAAAGAAAAGCATTTTGTATTTATGTAATCGTAGATCATTATATGATGAACTGTTGCAAATAATAAGGAATCATGAATATGTAGAGTTAATGTTATATCAAGTATTGCAAGAATATTTAAGAAATGATAAACCACTTGGAAAATTTGACTATATTATCGCGGATGAATGTCATTATTTATATGGGGATGCTTTATTTAATGAATATACTGATTTGTCACATAAATATTTACTAGAGCAGAAAAATAATGTTGTAGTTTTTATGAGTGCGACAGCACCGGCGTTTTTTCGTGATTTGCAACAATTTAAGATAGTGAAAAAGAAAAATGTTTTTAGTATTACTAAAGATTATTCTTATGTTAAAAATGTCTATTTTTATAATGCAGACGATTTAGTAGATGTTATAGATGATATTATTGAAAAACATCCAAAAGATAAACTACTGGTCTTTGTGAATAGTATGGATAGGCTGAAAGAAATGCATGATGTGTATGATGATATTGGATACTTTATGTGCAGTAAATCTACAAAGAGAAAAGATATTCTTGATTTTTGTACAAACGATTGTATTACACAGTATGCACCTGGTTATATTACCTATGACAGAAAAATCCTGTTTACAACTAAGGCATTGGATAATGGAATTAATATTAAAGATGCTGCCATAAAACATGTTTTTTCTGAAATATTTGATATTGATTCTGCAATACAGGCTATCGGGAGAAAGCGGTGCATTGGGGAAAATGATACATGTAGTTTTTATTTTAAGAATTATACGAAAAAAGCAATAGCAAGATTTTTAAATATTAATGAGCAACAATATTTACCAGTAAAAAAATATTTAAAAAGCAAGGAAGAATTTTTGTTGGAATTAAAAGAAAATAATGTTGATATTCGTGAATTTGCAAGAGAAAATCGGATAATGTACATCGACTGGGAAGACAAAGAACAGATTCAAATAAATAATGTGAGATACAAGAAATATAGAATGGATAATAATATTATAAGAAGAATGAAAACTTCTACATATCAAACTGTATTTCTTCAGTATTTAGGGGATGATTTAGCTAAAAAAGTAAAGGAATTGGAAATTGTAACAGCTGCTAAAGATATTTTCTTGGAATATTTAAAGGGTATTGTAGGAAAAAAATTGTTCAAGGAAGAACAAAATATTTTGAAATCAAAGATGCGTAATTTGTTAGGATTAAATGATCGTACTATGGGCATAGGCGTATGTAGCGGAAAACTAAGTGATCGTCAGTATCCATTTACGATAATTTCTGATAGAGAAACCTCAAGGCAGTCTGGACAAAGATATAAGCGTTATTGGATGATAGTTCCAGTTGATAAAGTGATTCGTCCACCTTAATTGAAGGTTGCGTCACGTTGGGGATTAGTGGTGCCAAATTATGCAATGTTTTAAATATTTAAAAGAATGTTTATTTTGACACCATCGAATTATGACAGCATTTTTGATTGTAAAATTGGTATCACTTTTATGCAAATCCTTACTATATAGAGAAATTGCAGATTTTTGATACCTTTTTAAGAGGGATAGGATATATATTTGTGGATTTTCCCCAAAGAAAAATATCCGCTTACAAAAACATATCAATTATTGGACAGACTGGCATATTGCGAACCGCCGCCCTTTGGCGGTGAAGCAATTGACAGGATGATCCAATAATAATCACGGACTAAATTCGGAAAAGGACAGCTCTGCTGGACTTTGAGGAGTTTAGGCTGTGTCTACCGTCGGAGACAACATAAAAGGAGATTGGTTATTTATGACAAAACAGGATAAAGAAAATTTACAGAATAAAAAATTGACAAATTCATTATTGATATCATGTTTGGCAGCTTGTGAAACTATAATCAGTAAAAAAGCATATTTGGAGAAAAAATGGAGTGGTTACAATGTAGTCTTTGATCAGACTGCAGGCGATATGTATCGACAAGAACGCTTAGAATGGATGGGATACAGAGAGAAATTGCGTTCATTGTTAGTACATATATATTCAATGAAAATGATTATACAAATGACTAAAGGTTGTAATGACAAAGCATCACAGCGAGAAGTATTTGAAGTGATCAGTTTAATAGATAAGAATGATTATGAGTTAGTGTAGTCCCTGACAGTAGGCAGCCACCGCAAGGGCGGCGGTGACTGATTAGTTCGCAATCGGAGATTGCTCACTTGTTATAAATTTTAAGATGAGGAGAATTATTAAATATGGCAAAAAAGAAACAAATTAAATTTACAACAAAAATATTTCACGATAACAAAGTATATCTTAAATTGTCAGATGTAGCGAAAGCATTGAATTATCACAAACAACTGGATTTTATAAATGATTATCCACAGCTTATTAAAAGGATCAGTGGTATACAGTGTATTAATGAATTCGATTATAATAATCTGCTATCCACAAATAATGAAGCATTATCCAGACAAGGGCAGATTGAGATAACAAAGGTTGAAACACTGCGAAGTGAAATTAATTCTATGATAAATATTAAGTCGTTAGAGTTAGCGTGTTCGTGTGCAAATAATTATCTAAATATTATGGCTGATAAAACAGGCTGTAGTTCACCGGAAGAATACATATTAAAACATGAAATACCAGAAGAGAAGAAAAGAATATTACAGCAACTTATGCAGACGAATGAACATAGGAACAGATCATATCGTGATAAGGTTCAATATGTGTTGGATAAAGAACAGTTTGATATAGATATAATCAGATATCACGGGCTGGATGTTCAATTTCTTACAAGCATTGATGGTAATGGTGAAATGAGCCTGGAAGCATTTGTTGTAGGAAAGGGTGTATTTTACAATGTTACAGATTATGGTGATTATGCATTATGGAACGCACTACATACTAACAAAGAAGGGGATGTGATTCTTCCTTGGTATAACTATAATTCAAATAATCCCAAAACACTTTTGGTAAATCTGTCAAAGAGTAATATTGACAGAGATTTCAGTAATTTTAATGTTGTTGAAAATATGTTATGGTGTATCGAAAATCTGAATGTCAAAGCATTAGAGGACTATGAGAGTTCGGTATTTGGATATAAGGATGATACTATTGACTTTTGTATGTCGATTGAACTGTTGGCGAAGATGATTAGACCAGATACTGTGAATATTGTTTATGTGGATAAGATTATTGATGCGGAAACAGGATTATATATGACAGAGTTTGATAAAGAAAAAGTGTTTGCGGAATGAGAAATAATCAGAAATTTGTAAGTTTGTATTATTTGGCTGGTTTGACGACATGTTAGGAAGTCATCGCCTAGACCGATAACAATTGGGTGAATATTGTATTTCTAACGATTGAATGTCATGGACGAGAGCCAGAACAATTATTTTGGATGAGAAGGAGAAATTGGAGTTATAAATGGAACAAAATTTTATTCGGCATGGAGATAATATTGTAACTATAACAGGAAATGCCCGTTGTACAAATGGTGATTGTCCATACATCAACGAAGTAGGAGACTGCCCAGGGAATATTGAAAATTGTGAATATCGTCAACAAAGAAATGATGCGTTTCTTAATTATACGTTTGATGGTATTTGATAGTGATAGGAATGTTATAGTCTACTGACTATAGATTTTGAATGAAAAGGAGAAATACGTAAAAATGTCAAAACAAACAGAAATATGTTTCTTATGTGGCAAGACAAAATCAGAAGTAAAGCAGCTTATAAAAGGTAAATTCGGATATGTATGTGATGAATGTGTTCACGAAGCGTATGAGGTTTTAAATGAACAAGAAGAGGAAGAAATTTCGCATAATGTACAGTTGGCAACTCCATCACAAATAAAAGTTCATTTGGATCAATATGTAGTTGGACAAGATGAAGCAAAGAAAATTCTAAGTGTTGCAGTATATAATCATTACAAAAGGATCAGACAGGATAAAAAAACAGATGTAGAGATTCAGAAGTCAAATATATTAATGATTGGCTCTACGGGTAGTGGCAAGACATATTTAGCACAAAGCCTGGCAAAATTTTTGGGGGTTCCGTTTGCAATAGCTGATGCTACAACATTAACGGAGGCTGGTTATGTGGGTGATGATGTTGAAAATATTCTTTTGACATTATTACAGAATGCAGATTTTGATAATAAGTTAGCTGAAAAAGGTATTGTCTACATAGATGAAATTGATAAGCTATCACGGAAAAGTGAAAATATGTCTACTACTCGTGATGTAGGCGGTGAAGGTGTACAACAGGCATTGCTGAAGATTATAAAGGGTACTGTATCAAGAGTTCCGTTGTCTGGTGGTCGTAAGCATCCACAAGGGGAATGTGTGAATATTGATACAAGCAATATTTTGTTTATTTGCGGTGGTGCCTTTGATGGTTTGGAGAAGATAGTATATAAAGATGCAGGTAGTAAGCCTATTGGATTTAATGCGGATATTGAACGTTCCGACGAGAACGGAACGTTGGATTTATCAGATGTGCAACAGAAGGATCTAGTCAAATACGGTCTTATGCCTGAATTAATCGGTAGATTACCAGTTGTAACAACATTGAATCCGTTGTCTGTATCTGATCTTGTAAAGATACTCACAGAGCCGAAAAATGCACTCACAAAGCAGTATCAGGAATTACTTGCTATGGATGGTGTGAAGTTGGAATTTGAAGATGATGCACTGAAAAAGATTGCTGAATTAGCAATTAAGAAGGAAATAGGCGCAAGGGGATTACGGAGTATCATTGAAAAAGCAATGCAGAATATTATGTTTTCTATTCCTGATAGAGCAGATGCAAAAAAGGTAGTCGTAACTTCTGGTGTGATTGATGGTACTGAGGAAATGATTGTTTATGGTAGTCAAAATAAGAAAATAGCATAATTTCTAGCCTCTGTCCAAATTGACGGAAGCCAGTAGAATTATTTGAATTATTAATTACAGAATAGGAGAAGTATTTTATATGAACAATAAATTTACAGTGATTGAATCAACAGATGAAGATAAACTTCAAGAAAAGAATCGTACCAATAGAATTGTAAGGCTGAATAAATTATGGGAACGGCAATACCGCAATTCTGTTTTGCAGTTGGCACAAAAGAATAAAGATATAAAAGCGGTAGCAGATTATCCACAGGCAGATATAATGAAAATTGCTTTTAGTGGAATTAAGTATATTTGTTCCTGGCGAGATGTGAGACGCGAAAATAATAGGCATGGGATTGAGTATCAGCAGACTTTGGAGGAAGCACAGGCTACATTCCAGCTTATAGATGTAATATTTACAGTTTGTGGCTGTCTGACATTGCGGAATTTTGTAACCACGTTTCCAATAGAAAAGTATTACAAAGGTGCAAAATGGGAAGAAAAGGATTACTTCTACACTATGGAAGTTCTGTCTAAGATGGATTGGGACAAGCCAATTGGCAGAGATGAATTATCAGAATTATTGTGGGATTATGAGAATGCTGATTTGAGACATGCATACGTTGAATTTACTACTGCTATGAGTGCGATATATCGTGCGCAGACTGGCAAAGGTATAGCAGAGAAGTTTTTTGAGGATCGCGGTGTCCCCGTATATACAATGGACAGGGATACAGGTATTATGAAGGACAATCAGACAGGTGATATTATAAAACCTAAGAAGGTAAGTCATTTACAGATTGTGAAATAGTCTTTGTTTGGTAAAAATTCAATATGGTCGGTTAGTTAAATTGGTAAAGAGAATTTCAAGAGAGTTTCTTATCTCTGCTATATGATTTTGCCGATGAAATGTGTCTTTCAATAGTTGTTAGTAGAGCGCAAAATTACGCTGTATATCATGTTCCAATCATAAGCTGTACATACGTTTATTTGGCTTGTAAGCGGCTTTAGATGTGATGGTGTAGGGGATTTTAGGGTAAGGGGATTTTGAGGGGAATTTGGGGCGGTTTTGGGCTTGTAGTTAGTGTGGAATGTACATTGAGAATTGAATATTTGTTGATGGCTGTAGTTGCGTAATTGTGGTATAGGACACTTTTGACTAATTGGTTGAATATTGGCAAGTGGTGAGGTATTATTTAAATATATTAAAGAAAGGTGGTGATAAATATGGGATATCCTCCAATGGGTGTTCAAGGAGACGCAATTTCGATGCAAAGGCGGAAGAATGAGTTGTTAGAAATACAAAAATATTTGGAAAACCATCCTGATATAAAGGAGCACCAAGGCTTTACAAGAGAACAGGTATGTCAAGAAATCAATAATATTGATTCTTTTGAATTTCTGTCTTGAAAAATACCAGCCATCAGAGTTAAAAACGATGGCTGGTATTTTTTTACTCTTGCCATCAAAACATAACGTAGATTCTTAGTTTCCAACATTAACACAGAATGCAGAAATATGTTAGCTTTTGGCAGTCCCTAAATTGGGATTGCTCTAGGTTTTGTTTTTTGTACTCAAAAATTGGGGATATTGTGTTTTTTTGATGTTTTGATAGGTTTTCGCTGATTTGAGAAAAACTCGTGAAAATTTGAAATTGGATGGAGAAGTAATAAGTGTAGGCATTGTTGTGTTGATTTTTTGTTTTATTTGTGGAGGGATTTTGATTATGGGTAAAAAAGTAGATTACAGTAAAAAGTTAAAACCAATTTACATAGAATCTATAGAGGCAAATCATATTTATATAAATGATTGTGCTGAAAAGACTGGTAAAGCGGTAGAATATAAAATTGGTAATAGCTGGTTTAAATTTCAAAAGATCAAAACACGAAAAGCAGTTCTGACAGACAGTTTATTCCTAAGATTCATGAATAGTAGCATTACCAGATATAGCAGCGATACATGCAGGGATTTTATTGTGGTTAAGTTTAACTATGATGCAGAATACAGAAGTGATAATGTAGAAACAATAGTAGACAAGCATGACTTGAGAAAAGTGTATTATATTGATGGAGTGACGTATACATTTGAAAAGAAAAATAAACAGGGTGAAGTTGTTGAAAAGATTCCTGTGAATTATAAAATGCTGATGCGTTCACCTGGAAAGGCAAAAAATGGTGAATGTGTATTCATTAGAGATAGTCTGCATCATAAGGCGATCAACTTTCTTACAATGGGCTTATATGACAAGATGGACGAGCAGTCAAGAAATGATCCAAACAAAGTATTCAAACTGGTTGAACTGTCTGCATACCTTACATTGACAACAGCAACGGCAATTGGTTATATACAGATTCCATTAGAGAATATTTTGATTGTAAAAGATGAAGAGGTCTACTCTGATGAAATGAATGCGGCTATTGTAGGATTAGAGGACAAGGTACATTATAAAGATGAATTTGTGGTTGACTTTGATTCCCCCAAATTGGAAGAGATAATTAATAAGAAAGGCTTTACATATGATGAATCAAAAGCGAAAGAAAAGAATTTGATATTGCTTACTGAAAAGACGAAAGAGGCATTAAAGAAAAATGGTATTCGCATTAATGGCAGATATCCAGGCGAACATAAACTGACAGAATATACAACAAAGGAATGCAGTGTGAAGAGGGTATCAGATGCAAAAATAAAAAATATTTTGTGGGATGGAGGTGGTCTGATAGCCGAAGAGTGCTTCCCTAAAAATATGAATGGATTCATATATTGCCGTTCACACTTTTTCAAAAGCTGTTTATTTCGTGGTAATATACAGGAATTTTTCAGGGATTATTGTAATGAGAATGGGCTGGATTATGAGAATTATACTGTTGAAAAAACGGATATATTCAACAGACCGTTAAAACTGTCAGATATAAAGGTAATTATTACAGATAAATCCTTGAAATGGTTAAAGAAGTTTACTGACATGATGGGAGGAACAGAGAAAAAGGCATACAGATATTACCGTAATTATATGAAACAGTTTGATGACTGCTTTTCCATTGTAAAGACTGCACATCCAAGTAAATGGAACGAGTTACAGTTGATGGCATATCAGATGAATAATTCCCTTCCAACAACGGATAAAGTTGTATTAGGGCGAATTACTGATTGTGGGGTAAATCTTTGTAACCAACTTAAAATTAGTGATGATGCGTATTTGAAATATCTGGATATGAAAAAGAATAACTTTAATATGAACGAATTGATGATAGAGCTTGTAAGTTGGAACAGTAATTTTTTGAAAACAAAGTTTTTTCAAAATAGAAAAAGTAGACAGATTAGCGACTTAAAGAAACAATTTCAGCAGGGAAGGCTTCTTCAGACTGGCGAAAATCTTACAATCATGGATAACCCATTAGCTCTGTTGATGAAAGCAGTTGGCGAGAATCCGCTAGAGGAAGGTTGTTTTGAATTGATGCAGGATGGTGTTCAGTGCTATACACCAAGATTTGCTGAAGGTGAAAGGATTGCAGCGTTTAGGAGTCCGCACAATTCGCCCAATAATATTATCCATCTTTATAATGTCTATCCAGAGAAAATATTAAAGTATTTTCCGAATATTGGTCAGAATGTGATCATATTCAATGCGATTAAGACGGATACGCAGGCAAGGCTTTCAGGACATGATGTAGACAGTGATTTTGTATATGTAACAAATCAGGCTGATCTTGTTGAACTTGCGAGAAAGGCATACATGGAGTATCCAACAATCATTAATGACATAAAAGAAGATGGTGAAAACAGCTATCATTTTACATTAGAAAATTATGCAAAAATGGATAACAAGATTGCTGATGCACAGGAATCAATAGGGACTTCCACAGACACAGCCCAGCTTGCATTGAGTTATTATTATGATGGCGGTATGGTCGGTCGTGAATTAGAAGACTGTTTTGTAATATTATCAGTAATTGGTCAGATTAGTATTGATCTTGCCAAGAAAAGTTTTGCGATAGATGTTGTAAAAGAAATCAACCGAATTAGAAGATTGTCTTGCATGAGAAGAAATGAGATACCACGCTTTTTTGCGCTTACTAAAAAGAGTCGGAATAATAAAGTTTTTGAGGATAAAAGAATCAGGACTATGAATTGTCCTCAAGATATTATGGCAGAAATTATTGAGCAAAAAGTTATCAAATATGCGCCTGGGCGTGAAAAGTATACACCGTTACGCAGTTTATGGAATTGTACTGTTATTGGGAAAGGAAACAGGTATAAAAAAGAGAAGGTTATAATAGAAGCTAATGAATACAATAAAACTGTAAAGTGGCTTGAAAGCAGTAAGGAACAAATGGATGACGATACATATTGGGCATTAAGGAATCGTGCATTGACACAATTTTTAAATAGGGCAAGTAAGAATTTAGATCAGGAAACAATTATGCAACTTGTGATTTATGCTACAAATGATGATAATTCCGATATTTGCACTACGATTTTAAATTACCTTTTTAGGGAGTACAAAGAGGAATTTATGAACTGCTTTATAAAAAATGGTCAGAATAAGGGTGAAACTCTTACACAAAATGCCTAGAAAGCCCGTAAATAAAGGATTTTGAAAATTCCTATAAGGGGAGGAGAGAAGTTATATACAGGAAAAGATCGTAAGCTGTGTACTGTATATGATGTCCTCTCCAATCCATATACAGGTAATAATACACTCAAAAGGTGTGTTTATTATAAAAGTGAATGTGGAGAGCATTCATTGTTAAATATCATACTATGCGGCGCAAGAGTCTGATAAGCCGTGGAGGGCATATTGGGATCGGGATAACCCTCTTGCGTCAGACGGTAATTACTGTAATGTTACAGTTCCTATAAATTCATCCATATTCAGGCTGGTATGTGCCTTAAAACCATATCAGTCATTCTCCGTATCCAAAACGGAGTATTAGTCCAGTTCTCCACAAGCTGGACAATCGCGCTGAATCCACTAGGCGCACACAACAACAATGCAAAAATCCTGTATATGTATCTCAACAATGCTATGCAGGTCATCCAGCGGAGGACTCCACACTTTGCTGGATGTAGTTTGAAAAATATCTGTTCATAAAAAATTTACAAAATGTTTGTTGAATGTTCGAATAAAATTGCGTATAGTATAAGTAAGTAATCCAATGGGTTACTATAAATCGAAATAATGCAGCGTATTATGACTGCTAAGATTGGCTGTTGAAATGTGCGCCGGGCTAGGAACTGGTTCACATGGAGGTCTGCAAAGGTATGAGGATTTACCATAGCCTAGCTAGGTTCAGCCGAAAGAAAGTCCTTAAAGAGAAGAGCTGATATGTAGCTCTTCTTTTTTGTGTACAAAGGAGATTACAATGGGTGATATTCAAGATGCATTAGAGGCATTTCAAAAAATAATGCAATATAAATATAATTTTGTGGTATCTCATAAAAAAGTTGCATATGAACTAGAACTGAGTTTTGAAGAAAAAGATTTCCGGCACATGGCTGGATTGCATTATTTGAATGACATTGATATTCCCAAGGCACCAAAAATATTATTTGAAAAGATAAAGAATGAAAAGATAAATGATAAATATCTGTCTGGAAGTGTAAATTATACTAAAGTACAAGATAGTTATGCGAATGTAAAAAGTAGAATATTTGGTTTAAAATCAATAGAGAGATTTTTAGATAATAAGAACCTAATCTGCAAGTATGTAAAGTATATGAATAAGTATTCAAGCATTGAAGCGGATTATTTAATTAAAAGTGTGGTTGAACATAAAACAGCATATATTTTTATGCGAAAGAGAAAACAAGGAGATTACTGTATATGTTCGTTCTTTATAGAACCACAAAATGAGTATCAGGGAATAGGAGTGTACTGGTTATATAAGTCAAAAATAAGGTTAACTGACAATGTAAAAGAAGTATTATATGATAGGTTGAACAAAGACGCTGCTGAATAAGTATCGTCTTTTTTAATGTTTTTCTTTAATACAAAATAATAATATGATACTAAAATAAAAAAGGAGAATTGACACATGGAGATTACACAAGACAGTGTAAGAGAAAAACTAATTGAAAAATGTAAAGGATTGAAGGTAAAGTTTATTGCCGAACAGGTAGGGATACCAAGAAACATCATATCAAAGTTTAAAAATTCAAGACGCGAATTATGGGAGGAGTCGCTAATTAAATTAGATGCATTTTTGGACAGATATTAATTAAATCAAAAAATCTAAGCAACAGTCAACAAGCATAGCATTTTATGTAGTGTAGTATATCTAATTGTAATTTTCAGAAAATCAGTAGTAATTAGTAAATCAATAAAAATCAAAAAATAACCCCAAAATCACAAAAATATCGTAAAAAATTTAATATTTTGAAGAAAAAATGCAAAAAAATCGTGTTTTTGATAAAAACATGGTTGTGTGGAGTTTGTGAAAGCTGTAAAGAAAACTGAATATGAAACTGAAAATGTAGAATTTATTATTGAAAATTGAATATGGAACTGTAAATAAAAACATACAACAAAGAAAAGGAGACATATTATTGAACGAATTTCTTATATTACTTCAAGCCAAATTAGACGAGGCGAAGTCAAAAGGACTTATTAATTCTGACATAGGAACTTTGCAAAATCAGCTTGATACGCTTAAATTGAAAGCTGAGATTGATCCGAAAACAATATTAAACTTAAAACGGCAGATTGAAAAAGCTACTAATCAAAGTATTACTTTCTCAAATATTAATCTTAACAGCGGACAGATTGAAAAGACTGGACAGCAGATAGGTTCAAGCATCAATAAAGGTTTGATGGCTAGTTTGGGCGGCATTAGAAATAGTATTTATAATGTAATAAAGCAATTCAATACTAATAAGCTTTCATTCCCTGAGCTGTCAAAAGCATTTAATTTGAATCGTGCAGATATTGATAGTTCTGTTTTGCAGCAGGTACGTGATCTGACCAAAGAAATTAATGCGCTCTCAAAGGAAGTAATGAAAACAGGTTCAGACAGTTCATGGGAAAGCATCACGAATAAGATAAATTCTCTTTACAGTGTGCTCAATCAGTTTGGTAAGACTAGGGATTTGACACCATTCAAAGAATCATTGGACATACTGAAACAGTTTGAAGGCAAAAAGATATTTGTCAATAGCAAATCGGAGCTTTTCCAGAATACAGGTATGAGTATTCGTGAACTGAATAATCAGTTTCGTGGTCTCAATGGTCTTAATGCATTATTTACTACGACAAGGAAGAATGCTGTAGATTTGGATACTGTATGGAGTGAGTTGTGCAATACATCTCCTAATCTGGAAAAGTTTACTTCTTTTGGCGATCAGATAAATGCTATTGTTGAACATCTTAAAATAGCAAAGCAAGCACTACATAGTGATGGAAGTTTACAGCCTATACAGGGAAATGATGTTTCTAAGATGCTGATAGGGTACATGGACAGTCTTGCAGAAGCATCAAACAAGTTAAATCTGTTGAGGGAACAGGAGACGGAGCTGAAACAAAATGCTGTTTCGACTGCAGATACAGTTGTTCAGAACGAGGGAAGAAAGCAGCAGGCATATAAACAGACCGCAGATATTCAGCAACAGATTTTGGCGAATGAGTCCCTTATTAAATCTGGAGCAAATGTAATGATGTTTGACAATACAAATGATGCAGCAAGACAAGCATCACAGTATTTCAAAGAGTTATTACAAGATGAACAAACATTGATTTCTGTATCAGAACGTTTCGATAAAACCAATATGCTCTCCTCTTTTGCAGTAAATGTGAAACGTGCAAGCGGAGAAGTAGAAACTTTACGGTATGCATTAGAGAATATCGGTACAAAAAGTGATCCGTTATATGTGTTCAAAAATATTGGCGCGGAACTGAATAATGCACAGGCGATAAAACAGATGCAGCAGATGGAGAAAGTCATTACAGATTATGAGACAAAACTGAATGATTTTAAGACACGGTATTCTAAAACAAACATAGATTTTTCGGGTTTTGAATCTGTATTCAATAATTTCAAGAATGGCATTGGCACTGTCAATGATTTGAAGCTTGCTTTTAATCAGCTTGAAAACAGTGCAAAAATGGGTATGCAAAGCTTGAAATCGCAGTCATCCTCACTTGATCCGATACAACAGGCGCTAAATAACATGAGAGACATACCTACCATGCTGAAAAGCCTTGAAACAAATATGTCTGGTCTGCAAAATAAAACCACATTGACAGGCATTTCAGTTGATGATTTAATATCAAGATACATGAAACTGAAAGCTGAAATGGATGCTACTGGTGGCAAGGTTCCGCTAGATGGAAGCTGGGCAAAAGAATATCAAAAACTGATGTCAGATGTAGTTTCGGCTACAAAGCGTGTTGCTGCTGAACAAAAGAAAGCAGAAAAGGCGAATCAATCATTCTTTGCATCGCTAAAGAAGAATTTTAGTTTCCTTAGTTACTGGACTAGCGCGAACTATATTTTTATGACTTCAATCCGTAAAATCAAAGAGATGGTTGGCAGTGTGCGTGAGCTTCAAGAAGCACTGGTTAACATCAATTATACAATGGAGCTATCAGGCAGACAGTTGAAAGAAATTGGCGAGTCATCTCTTCAGATGGCAAAAGATTTGTATACATCAGCAAGTAATATCTTGGGTGCTGTCAAATTGTACGCGAATGCCAAAGAAAGTACTGAATCAATTCTTCAAAAAGCGCGGCCTGCAATTATGTTGTCTAATGTTACAGGATTTAGCGGTGAAGAATCTGCTAAGTATTTGCAGACAATCATGAATCAGTTCGATTTGACACAGGATGATCTTATGGGTATCTCTGATACAATTCAGGCAATATCACAGAGTATAGCGCATGACTTTGCAGATGGTATCGTACAGATTAATGAAGGAATCGCAACGTCTGGTGAGGTTGCACGTGCTGCTGGTATGGATTTGTCTGAGTATGCAAGTATGATTGGTATGCTTGTAGAAAAGACTGGATTACAGGGAAGCCAGTTGGGCAACAGTTTAAAAACAATCATAACACGTACTACAAAAGCTGGTAAAATCATGGGTATTGATGAGGGCGAAATCTCTGACGCAGAAAAGTCCCTCCGCAGTGTTGGAATAGAAGTCAGGAAAACGGATGGTGAATTTAAGGATTTCAATATTACCATGGGAGAACTTTCAAAACAATGGGAGTCTTTGTCTGATGTTGAAAAATCAAATATTTCATTCAATTTAGCAGGAACACGCCAAATTAACGTAATCCAGACTTTATTAAGGAATTGGAGTGACTATGAGGATTTAGTAAATAAAGCAAATAATTCCACAGGAGTCACGCTTGAAAATCAAGAAAAATACGCAGCGTCATTAGAAGGTAAGCTGGGCGAATTATCCGCAATATGGAGTAATATTTCAAATGATACTATTAGTTCATCATTCTTAAAAGGACTTGCCGACGCAGGTATTGGCGTATCATCTTTAATTGAAAAAATAGGATTGTTAAAGTCCGTAATGGCAAGTGTGGGTATTGCCGCATTTGTAAAGAACTTTGCTTGACCCTGAAATAAGGGTACATTATAAAATCTCTCCTACAGTTTTATAATTGGGCTAACACAGATAAGGAATATGATAAAATGGTTCATTAGTACAAATCTGTGCATTGGGAGTTCTATAAAATAAACCAACGAGGAGTAACTGACTGGAAGGGCTTATGAATATCCTACTAAAGCGGAGCTGGCAACAGCATACGTAAATGTAGCGAAAGCAGAAAAAACAGGATATTCGGTATATGGTAATCCGTGTGCAAACATGGAGTACGCCTAAGTACCATTAACAAGGCTTAATCAGCAGCACACATTCCTAAGATTATGATATGTAATCTAAACCAATAATCCCGTAAAAGGGAATAAAAGGTTGAATAGTGAATGGATGTTCATCGACTATCGATCCTCAGAGTAATTTCTGCCTTATTGAAATTGCTTTTAAGGTATAGTGTTATACGGAGTTTTATAACTTTCTCACGTATAACATTACAAGCAAAAAGTTAAAAGACTACCATTCGTAACCACAGTTGTTACAGTGGAATTGTTTAAAACGCTTTGTTCCAAACAGACCAAATACCGCGGTATTTACAACCTTAGAAGTTGCGGAAATCTTCTTTAAGTTGGTGCTGTTACAGGTGGGGCATTTGGGTTTGTTAAGTAGGTCTTGCGCTTCCTGCCTGTTGTGGGCTATTTCCGCTGGTGAAAGTTGAAATTGCGATGGATTTAAAAAATCGTTTTGGCAAATAAATTGTTCGGCTAAATTTGCGTCACAACCTGTTATTTGTTGTATATATTCTATACAACCAGATAATCCTTTTTGTTGACAGATCCTTATGTAGTCGGCGGCATTACCTTTGTTATCAAATATTTTACCAATATCATCTATATTCATTATAAAATATTCCTCCATATTGTTTATAGAAAAGTATACTATTAAATACTTTAATATGCAATTAAAAACTGTAGGACAATCTTTAAATGCGTTAAATAGTATGCAGAATATTTTGAATGATACATCATTGGTAGGTACACGATTAAACGTAGCTTTATCAAATTCTCTAAATGCTTATTCTATTGAAACTGTGAAAGCAGCTATTGCCCAAGGTACTTTTACAACAGAACAAATAAAAGCCATATTGTCATCAAAAGGACTAACAGATGCAGAAATTCAAGAGATAATTGCTACAAATTCTTTAACTGCTTCTCAAACAGGAGCAACAGTGTCTACGATTGGACTTGGGACAGCTTTTAAAGGGCTTGGAGTTTCGGTGAAGTCACTTGGAGCTTCAATAAAAGCTTTCGCGTTATCCAATCCTATATTAACTGCTATTGCCGCTATAGGTGTTACGGTATATGGCGCTGTAAAAGCGTATGATGCATTAACTGTATCTGTTGAGGAAGCAAACGAGGCAATGCAAGATGCTGTTGGTGAATACGATTCCGCAAAGTCCAGTCTCGAAAGCATCAACACAGAATTAGCAGACCAGAACAAGAAAATGGATGAACTTCTAGCAAAGGATAAGCTCACCTATGCCGAAAAAGGACAGCTTGAAGAATTACAGGCAATTACACAAGAGTTATTACTTCAGCAGGATATCGAACAGCGACGTGCAGATAAAGCATCAAAAGATGTAGCTGAAAAGACTGTAGACGCTTATGAGAAACAGTATGGAAGATACGATAAGACCGAAGATGACCTAAAAGAAATGCTATCATATGATAACTTTCCATTACCTGATAGTACAGATGATGTACTTGGCATGATTGCGGCTTATATCCGTGCACAGGAATTATTAGAGCAGTCACAAAAAGAGTTTGATGATGCTGTAAAAAATGGTGAAGACACGACCTGGCTTGCAGAAGATGTTCAGTCCAATATTGATGCTGTAAACGATTTTTCACAGTCACTTGATGAAAATATCTCAGATCTGCATGATAAACGTACTGCCTTAGAGGACGAGTACAACAAAGCAATCGAAAAACAGACAAAAGGGATTGAACCGCTGACATCTCTGGATAAAGATGTCATTGAAACGTATGAATCAATTCATGATACGATGAAGATGATATACGAGTATACGGATCCAAACAAATGGAACAGCATGGAGATATCGAACATATTCAACACGGAAGGCATAGAGAAAACAAAAGAAGAGCTTATTTCCATGTATAAATCCGGCGAATTATCGTCATCAGAGATGCTTGAACAGTTCCCAAAACTCAATCAGGCTATCAAAGAAAGCGAGATTATAGCTGGTGAAGGTTCTGATGCTTTTAAGGAATTCTTCAATGAGATCGCGGCACTGGCAGATCAGACAGAGGATACGGTCAATGGTGTTTTGGATCAGGTGAAAGTTTCATTATCCATCACCGACACGGTAGAACAGCTCAATACCCAACTCAAACCAGCATTCGATTCATTACAGTCGGCATGGAATGATATATTTACAACAGATGATGACGGGAAACCGCTATTCACTTTAGCTGATGTGGATTTATCAATGTTTGACTCCATTAAATCCAAGTTAGATGAAATGTCTGATCCAGAAGGGCTTAATCTTGATGTAGATTATTCTGCTTTTGAGGATTTTGTCAATGTGCTGAATAATACGGAATCGACAGAGCAGAATGTGCAGGATGCGTTCGACTCCCTGGCTACTTCCATCACACAGGCGGCATTGTCTGGTGCAGAAGATTTCGACACTATGAGAGCCGCACTAGAAGATCTGGGTGTGATAAACAATGAACTGGTAGCATTTGATGCCATGATCAGCAATACAGAGGCGTTAAAGGAAGCGGGGCTTGATCTGGCACATGCATCAGATGAACAGATTGCGGCATTTGCCAATGAATTTGTGGCGGCTGAAAATGTCACACAGGCTATTGCGATGCTTACTTTCCACAAAGAATTATGCAATGCACAGGAAATGAATACCGCAGGTGAAGTCGCAAATCTCAAAACACTTGCAGAGAATGCTGGATATACTGGCGAAGTGATCCAATACCTTACAGAACTCGAGCAGATATATCAGGAAGTTGCAAGCGGTACTATTAACCCTGCAATGATTCTTGCCAAAACTGCAAGGGCTGCAATGCTAAAGTCCTATATCGACAGTGCCGCAAATAATATTAACTATGAGCCGAAAGTTGATTTCACAAAAGCGACAGATTCAGCTAAGAAGGCTGGTTCTAAATCCGGCAAGAAAGCAGCGGACAAATACCTTGAAGCATTCGAAAAGGAACTTGAAAAACTCCAGGGAATGCGTGACAGGAATGAGATCACGGAAAAGGAGTATTTGGACAACCTGCGTGCCCTGTACGAAAAATACTTCAAAGACCGTGAGAAATACATTGACGAGTTCCAGAAATACGAACAAGAATATCTCGAGGGCTTGGAATCCGAATACAGGGATGTAATGAATGGGATCATCAAGCTCGTCGACAAACAGGCAGACAAATATGAGGAGATGAAAGATTCCGCTGTCG